>Ga0214543_1000724_pt1 | contig 58424 bp, 24 predicted proteins | sample CNSS2metaG_FD_160094 | JGI IMG/M metagenome (GOLD analysis project Ga0214543, IMG submission 160094) | Root nodule microbial communities from cowpea collected in UCLA plant growth center, Los Angeles, California, USA - CNSS2 | ecosystem: Host-associated > Plants > Roots > Nodule | place: USA...
GTCATGTCAAACTCAAGCATCATTGAGTTCTTAAACTCAGTAAACATCAACTCATCATTTCCTATAAAAAGAAGATCAGCACATATAAGCTTACAATGAGCATGTTGCCCCTTTTGTTTTCTTTAACAAAAAGAGTATGCTCGTATTCACATTTTTTTGAAACCTTCCTTGGTAAAATATGCTTCAACGCGGTTGTACCAAGCCCACAGAGCTTGTTTAAGCCCATAAAGTCCTTTCTTTAATTTGTATACTTTCTCCTCATTCCCTTTCTCCACATAACCACAAGGTTGCTCAACAAAGACATCTTCGACTAGTTCTCCATGTAAAAAGGCAAATTTTACATCTAATTGATGTATAGCCCACTCCTTTTGTGCTGCGAACGCGATTACCAACCACATAGTCTCCATACGAGCTACTAGAGCAAAAACTTATGTGTAATCCACACCATACTGTTGAGCATATCCTTTCACAACTAGCCTTGCTTTAAATTTGTCAACTTTTCCCTTTTCATTTAGTTTAGTCTTGTTAACCCACTTTACTCCAACTACTTTAGCTCCCTTTGGCCGATCAATTAATTCCCAACTGCCATTTTTCTTAGTTGCCTCAATCTCTGCATCCATGGCATTTTTCCATTTGTCAATCTTCATAGCTTCTTCAAAATTGAGTGGATCAGCACCAACACTATATGAGGCAAAAAATGTTGAGTAAAATACAACCTCTTCATCAGACAACCCTTCACCGGACACGTTGTCTCTTAGCCAAGCTGATTGCTTTCTAATCCTCCCTTCCACAAGGTCATCAAAAGTTTCTTGACTAGTGTAAGAGACTCCTTCAGTTGTGCATCAATAACATCTTCCTCTATAGGAGATTCTTCCGAGACCACATCTTCACCATCTTCCCATTCTAACTCGTATATAACACTTTACTCTTGTTGGTTGTCCCAGTCCCATTTTTTATTTTCTTCAAAAACCACATCTTTGCTTATTATAATCCTTTGTGAGATAGGATCATAAAGCTTGTATGCCTTTGATTCTTCGTTAATTCCGAGTAAAACACACATCAAACTTTTCTCATCTAGTTTAGATCACAAATTATCAAGTACGTTAGCATAATAAACACAACCGAAAACTCTGAAATGTTGGACTGATGGCTTCATTCCACTCCAAGCCTCTTCGGTTGTTTTGTCATTCACCACTAGCGTTGGACTGCGGTTTAACACGTGCACAGCCCAATTTACTACTTCTGGCCAAAATGTTTTAGGTACTTTCTTTTCAGATAGCATGTTGCGAACTAAATTCATGATTGTTCGATTCTTCCGCTCTACAACACCATTTTGTTGTGGTGAATATGCAGCCGTCTATTGTCTTTGCACTCCATGCGCATGACATAAATTGTTGAATTCTCAATATGTAAACTCTCCATCACGATCTGTGTGCAATCCTTTGAGAGACATATCTATGGCTTTCTCAACATGCAACTTGAAGCTTTTGAAGACAATAAAAGGCTCTGATTTTTCTGCCAAAAAATAAACCCAAGTTTTTCGACTAAAATCATCAATAAACGTAAGCAAATACCTTTTCTTACTATTTGAGGCTGGCTTAATTGGTCTGTAAATGTCAGCATGAACAAGCTTAAGAATATGTGAAGCTCTCCAAGAACTTCTCATGGGAAAAGAATCTCGGTGTTGTTTCCCTACCAAACAATCTTTGCACAACTTAGAGGGCGACTTAAGTAATGGTAAACCTTCCACCATTCCTTTTTGTTGCAGGGTTTGTAAGCCTTTAAACTTAAGTATCCAAACCTGTGATGCCACAGTTGCGCTACATCTTCTATAACGGTGTTAAAAAAAGTGGGGGCTATAGGCAAAGAGATGGCATGCAAGATAAACATCCGATTTGATGACATTTTAGATTTCATAATCAAACCTTTTTCTGGATGATATATTTTGCATTGTCCTTGCTGAAATAAAATGCTTAACCCCTTCTCTTGCAATTGACCCAGATTCAGCAAATTATTCTTCAAATATGGAACATAAAAACTCCCGAGATAATGCTAATAACTCCGTTTACATCAAGTCTAATGTTGCCTTTCTCATTAATCACCACGCTCGAATTATTTCCCAACTTCACTGAATCTGAGAAGCTCTCATCAAGGTCAGAAAAAAATTCCTTTTTTTTGCACATATGGTTACTGCATCCAGAGTCAAGAAACCATACGTCTGTCTTTTGTAGCTCCTTTTCTTTAATATAAGCCATTAACAATATGTGTTCTTCATTTTATGCCTGAGTTTCTGGAAAATGTGCCACTCCTTTCTTACATTCCCACTAAAAGTGCCCGAGCTTGTGACAATTATAGCATTCTACTGTTGCTTTGTCAAAACTTTGCCTGCTGCAGCCATGACCTCTTCCTCCAAAATTCCCACGCCCTCTTCCTCGTCCAGTAGAACCCGCATATTGGCTTCCATGAGTCACCTTCAGAGCATGTTGTTCATGTACAATATTACTCATGTGTTGTTCATGCACAAGTAAGTTACTTTGCAGCTCATCGATCGATAACATACTCGTATCCTTGGATTCTTCAATTGAACACACAACATAATTGAACTTTGGTGTCATTGACCTTAAAATCTTTTCTACCACAACAACTTCTTTCAAATCTTCACCAATGGCTTTCATTTTATTACTGATGACAAGAATACGAGCAAAGTAATCATTCACAGATTCTTCTTCCTTCATGTGAGTAGTTTCGAACTGCTTTCACAAAGCTTGGAGATGAGCATATTTTACTCGGGTTGTTCCTTCAATTTTTGCTTCATGGAGTCCCAAATACTCTTTGATGTATCTTTGTTATTATAGTTTCTAATATTGAACGATCTAAAGCCTGAAATAAATAGTTCTTAGCTTTAAGATCTTTCAATTTCTACTCATCATAAGTTTTCCTTTGTGTCTCAATCAGCGTGACACCTTCTACTGCTGCAGAAACTCCATTTTTGACCACAACCCAATACTCCTTGGATCAGAGGAAATTTTCCATAAGCATCGCCCAATGACTGTAGTAACCATCAAATCTTGGCACTACTAGTTGAACAAAAGCACCACCCTCCATAACCATTGTCGTTGCTTAGATCAAAGAAGACTTTTGCTTGTCTACAGAGCCCCTTACGAGGCTCTGATACCAGATGTTAAAGGAAATATAATAAAGTGAACGTGAGAGAGAGATATTGAACGAATGCACAGTATATTATTGAGTGGAAGGCACCAGGCTATTAAATAGCTCATACACAACTAATATAAACAGAAAAAGCCTACATTTAAGGGGCACACTTGTAATTGAATTTTATTGGACCACTTCCTGACACCGGCTTGCCTAACCCGCCCAACTGATGGGCCAAAGACGAGTCAATATGTCCTTGTTTGCTATTTTTTTTTTAATTTTTCATGTTTAAAAATTAAAAATAAATAATTTTTTTATATTATATAAACCAATATATATATATATAATTTATAAACAAAAATTTAAAAAAGTTAAAAGAAAATTAAAAAAAAAAGTGGCGGGCAAGCCCACCAGCTTGTCCTGAGGCGGGACGGGTTGAATTGTCCAACCCATTTTTTAGCGACGGGCCAACTCCGACCCGACTCGTTTTTAGCGGACCAAAGATAGGGCAGGTCAAAACAGGCCAGGCTGGACCATTTTGCCACCCTAAGTTTATCTTTACATCCCTTCAATGACTTCCTTATGAACACGTCATTCTCTAATTTATGCGTTGTCTCTTTAATCTTATTCAAATTCCCTTTCAATATTTGACCTACCAATTTTGTGTTGTGTTTCCTTTTTAGACATAAGAATGTGATATTTATTTACAACTCATAAATAAATAATATTTTTCTTCATAAAATAAATAAATAAGTGACCACCAACTTTTTGTTGCATTTCCTTGGTAGGCATAAAGATGTGATATTTCTTTATAAATCATAACTAAATAATCTTTTTTTACATAAAATAAATAAATAAATGACCCACCAATTTTATGTTGTGTTTTCTTTTTAGGCATAAGGATGTGACATTTATTTATAAATCATAAATAAATAATCTTTTTCTTCATAAAATAAATAAATATGTAAGACCCTAACACTTTAAAAAATGACATCATCTAAAAGTGTGACTTGATTATTTTATTATTAAAAGGTTTAAGTATAAATAGAATTGTTATAAATGAGTTTCACGATTTATAAGACACATCATTTCTCTAAAAACCACCTTTATAAAGTTATCTGACTTCTCTTTGAGGGTTCTTCCTTTTTGCTCATTTGATTGAAGATATGAGATCGTAAGAGTGATCCTCGCGATGAGCTCTTCAAATTGCACCAATCAATTTCTCTGTTTGCATAAGTTGACTTTCAATCATTTTTCTTGGTCTTTTCATTTTTATCATTGCATGTGAGTCTTATTTCACTTGCATGTGCCTTTTTTAGTCCTCAATATGAGTATCTGTTGATCAATGATCATAACGTCTCTACTGATCAATGATCGTAACAGTATGTCCTGATCGTTTTGGTGATATTTCTATGTGTAGATAGAGCATTTTGTATGGAGTTAGAAGTGTTATATATGAAGAAGGGAATTGAATAATATTAAGTGTGTATAACATGTTACAAGGGTGTGTTATATATACACAAAGCTAACTTTATAAATCACAAGTAAATGGACCTAAAACATGCGCCTATGCTAATATCATTAAAAAAATCAGCTTCTTTTTAACAAAGCTTAAAAGCATGAATTTAGGTTTTGATAAAGAATTTTGAAAATAGTGGAATTTTACTACTAAAAATTGAGTATTCACTAATGAAGTTAAATAAATTTACTTGGTAGCAAATTAACAATTTTGGACCTTTATGAAATGTACAAATACGAGATATTATCAATTTTTATCTATATGAATCTAAGGACTAAAGTTACTTTCTCTTCAATATTATTTTGCAATCAATACTATTTAAAGGATAACAAATTTCACATCTCAAATGTCAAAGAGATTAGGCTAGTGAAGATCCTGATATAGCAAATATTTAATTCTATATCAACTTATAACTCATACAAATATAATGTAATATAATAAATAAATAATCATATTCCTTGTTTAAGAGGTTAGCATATAAAATGTGATTTTTATATTATATGTATGACAATATTTATTTAAAAATCTTATTATTTTAATATATTAGTTTTTGATCTGTACGTTTTCTGGAGGTCGATTTGTATATCTATCAAAGGTTGAGGTATTTAATCTTAGAATATACAACAAGGTCATGTTATCCAGGTCTTACGCTTAGCATATATGCAAGCTTAAGCCTTGGGGGCTAGTGATCTATATTCTTTTAGAGGATGATCTGTAGATCTATAAGAGGTTGAGGTGTCAATCTTAGGATATAGAACGAGGTCATCTTATCACCAGACCTTACACTTGGCATAAATGAAAGCTTAGGCCTTGGGGGCTAGTGATTTGTACGTCTTCTAGAAGTGGATCTATATATTTATTAGAGGTTGAGGTGTTAATCTTAGGATATACCATTGATCTATATATTTATCAAGAGTTAGGATCAGTTGAGGAGAGTTGTCTCCGTAAACGGCCTAGGTTAATCTTGGTTATAAGAGGATTAACTGCCCCAAATCTCGAATTAATGAGGATGTTAGGTTAAAAGCCCATGTGGCAGGACATGTTCAAGAAATCACCATGTTATCCTATATTTACGCTTACTAGGAAAATGTTGAACAATGCAGGGCGATTTTCCAATAAGAAGTCACATATCCAAATGGGGCAACTTGGATAGACTCACGAGATAGTATTTAAGGAACAACAAGTGGCTAACACAAGGCAGATCGAGATAATTAACTAAATAGGAGAAACAATAAATGTTCTTGATCTAGACTTGCTCCAAATTTCAGGCAGAAATCATTTTTATTCTCAAGTGACAAATGTTATCAAACCTCACCTCCACACATGGGTCATGTCTTAAACATGACTTGTACTGCCCTTGCTCGCCTGATGGTAGGCCGATCTCTATAACATCGTTTAGGCCCTCGGCCCATATCCAATCTTGACCACGGCTAACCCCAACCGGGCGAGTAATATTTGAGCCCAACCTGCCATAGACTACGAATCATATTCGGTTCGAACTACGTCATGACGATATGCAGCCCAACCCACCTTGAGTTCGCCTTTGGCGTAGGAGACATGCCAACAGTCACCACGCACGTAGGACTCGACACCAAGTTAGCCACCAAAACCCAGACCGTGTCAACGAATCTAGAGAAGTTGAGAGTAGAGCATAGGTAGTCCAAGTATAAGAGAGAAAGCATCCTGTCCATTTGGGGGATCGCCAACAAGCTAGCACACATGTATCATAAAAAAAGCACCCAGGGCATCCCACTTTAGTTTTGCTTTGACTTAGTTACTTCAGTTACTTCCTAAATATTGTGCTCACGCGTGGCATGAAGTGATTGTGTGTCTTGTCGACCACATCTAGTTTGTTGGCGAGAACATGACTATATTGTTTGTTGTATTTCATAATTACTAATCGTACTCTCATAATTAAAACAACCTTCAACATTTTATTACATTATTATTGTCAATGTTGTCTATAGTTTCATCATCAACCTGCCACAAAGGAAGAAAGAGAGGGAGAACACAACAGGTAGTTTGAGTATAAGAGAGAAAGGATCCTGACCATTTGGGGGATCATGAACAAGCTAGCAAAAAGGCATCATAAAAAACAATAAAAAAAAAATCAAACAGGGCATCCCACTTTAGTTTTGCTCCAACTTAGTTACTTAAGTTACTTCCTAAATTTTGTAATCACGCGCGGCAAGAAGTGATCGTGTGTCTCGTCGACCACATCCAATTTGCTAGCGAGAACATGACAATTGTTTATTGTATTCTATAATTACTAATTGCACTCTTATAATTAAAAACCCTTCAACATTTTATTACATTATTATTATTATTATTATTATTATTATTATTATTATTATTATTATTATTATTAATGTTGTCTCTAATTTCATCATCAACCTGTCACAAAGGAAGAAAGAAAGGGAGAACACAACAAAAGAAGAAGAAGAGAGTAAATACAGATAAAAAAACTCATTCTAAAAAGCTTTTTTCATAACATATTTCATATGTTTTGGTATTTTTTTTTCTAAACATATTTTATGTAGAGGTGTTTTAAAAACTCATTTCGAAAAACATTATATTTATCCTATAAAGTTTATTCTCGAAATCATATTCTAAGAGACTTATTTCAGAATACATCTTTATTCCAAAAATCTCGTCCTATAAATCTTATTCCGGAAATTTTATTTTGAATATCTTATTCCAAATTTTTTCGAAAACTTCTTCTAGAAAGTTTTCGAAATATAGGAGGGTATAATATCATTTAGAAAATTTGAGGAGGTGTGGAAATTGTGAAGTGCAGGAAGTAAAAGTCCTTAAACATAATCAGGGCCCATGAGTATCGGGCTTTTGCCAAGCCCATTTAATCAGAATCCACCGAAGAACTCCTCGGGTTTCTTCCGTGACTCGGCTCACTGCAAAACCCATAGCTCAACCAAACGAAAAAATGTCGAGAGAGGAAGAAAACGATGCTCTGCGGAAAAATGTTACGGCTTCAGAGAAAGAAAACGAAGCTCCGTCACGGAGGGATTCCAAAAAAGTGCGAGAAAATTCGGAGGTAGACTCGGAAACCGAGAGAAGGCGCAGCAGTTCGAGGAGAAAATCGCGAGGAGGAAGCTCGGATTCCGATGACGGAGACAGACCACACCGGAAGAAGAGGAAATCGCGGCGGCGCTATAGCAGCGAGTCGGATTCCGGCTCCGGTTCAGATTCCAGTTCGGAGGAGTCCGAGTCCGAGCCGGAGCGGTCCGGTTCGGATTCGGAGTATTCGGAATCGGAGAACGAGGAGGAGCGCAAGAGGAGAGAGAAGAGGAGGAGGAGAGAGAAGGAGGAAGAGAGGGAGAGGAAGCGGAGGCGGAGAGAGAAAGAGAAGAAGAGGCGGAAGAGAGAGAAAGAGGAGGAGCGGAGGAAGAAGGAGAAGTTGAAGAAGAAGAAAAAGAAGAAGGAGCGGGAGGAGAGAGGGAAGAAGGGAGCTGTGACGAATTCTTGGGGGAAGTATGGGGTTATTAGAGAAACTGATATGTGGTAAGAGATTAATGCCTTTTTATTATTTGTTAATTGTTGTGTTCGATTGTTGATTAAAATGTGAGGGATGATTGCTTGTCGGGATGCATAGTTCAATTTGATTGAATGATGATGGGATCGAGAATTATAGGTTTTCAAATTGATCGGTGGTGTAGTTTCGTATGAACGTTGGTAAGATTATTATGGGCAATGACTAAGAACTGGATTTGATATTTTCACATGACAAGAAGAACTGTAAGGTGAACAATAAGAAAGACAATAATTTATCTACAAAATTCCAGCGTGCTCCAAAAAAATTTCTCATTTCATTTGTTTACAAGAGAAATTAAAACTCAACTATAATATGTTAAATGATCTTCACAAGACATTTCATTTCATTGCTTGGGCAGTAGGTTATAATATACACACCTGATAATGATTTCTAGTTTTTAGGGATTTTACAATTTTAAAGTTTGGCGGCAAGATGCCAATGACACAACTTATGATATATAGAGATGTTGGCATATGCAAAGGTGACACTTTTTCTCTTATTTTGCATAATGTAGGAGAGCAGCAGCAGAAATTTCTTAACGGGTAATTGTTGAAAGGGTTTAAGCATAACAATATGTACATGATATTTATGACAATTTAGCATGCACTTCTCTGTTTAGACTTTATTAGATAATTAACTGAAACAAATTGTGGAATTGGTAACATGTTTACTGGATATTATGATCACACTTTTATATTTCTTTTGGAAGCGTCAATTTGTTCAAGACTCTCAACTCTAGTGTTTGTGGTATCAAATTACCGAAACTGGTGAGCAGATGATTAAGTAGTAGAGTTATAAAGGCCTTCTTGAAGTAAATAAGCATCCTGCATTTTTAGTGTAGCCTGAATTTACTAAATAGCCAATTACCTGAATGATGACCTTGCCATACCATTTTGTGAGTGATGTTATGAACCTCTGAATATTACAGGACCAAACGACCAGAGTTCACTGCATGGTTGGCCGAAGTAAAACAGGTGATTATTGGTTTAGTTTCTATATGGCATCTAAACATGTTTGATGTTTGTTCTTCCATGGTGGTCCTCTGTTCTTTCTTGCAATATCATCTATATATTCTTCACCCAAATTAAGTTTGTGGTCGTCTATATTTCATTGAGAAACCAGATCTTCATAATAAGTAGATGATTGCCTTAAAGCCTGTTGGACTTGATCAATTTGACCAAAAAACTCCTTCCTCTAAATGCAAATGTAGATTTTTTTCCGTTCATGTATTGGAGTCCTAATTTATTTCATGTCATGGTTATATTAATATATATTCTGTATTGTAATTGTTGTGGTATTTTAACAGGTGAACCTGGAGAATATGTCCAATTGGGAAGAAAAACAGATGTTCAAAGAGTAAGCAAAGCAACTATCGAGTCAAGATTTAAATCCTGAACTGTCAAGCTATTTTTTGAATTGTGAATCATAGTTTTGTATCAAATTGTAAGATTCAGGTATAATGAATAATTATGTCAAATATATCATATGGATGATATATGGTTTTCAACGAAAAATATTCAATAAACAGATAAAACAATTTAAAAGAAGTCATACAAAACAAAAGCAATTAGTTATATATAAGTCTGTAACGTCTTCATTTTAGATGAAAGAAAACAAAGCAATCAAATAACTAGAGAGAGTACATGCATTGTGTGAATTGTATAGGTGATATGAAGTTCGACATTCATGTATCGTGGATTCAAAGTCATTTGAGATTCATGTTGGAATATAAATCAGTAGGTGACGATAATGTATTATTGAATTGTAAGATTCAAATCTTGGATCTTAAGATTCTGATAAAAATTACATAAGTGCAAATAAATCCTAGTATGTTCTTAGTGATTTCTTTAACTACATGGCACTTATTGACCAACCAATTATTAACATGTTAATGGTTACATTTAATACCGTGTTAATTTTCTTTTCTTGGTACATGTGTTTATTTTAATGTAATCTAATTCCTGATATGCAGATTCATGGAGGATCACAACACAGCTACTTTTCCTTCCAAGAAGTAAGATCTTGCAGAGTGTCAGTTGAGCTTATTTAAGTCTGTGTATTCCTTTGAGCCCTTATTTTTGTAAATAAGAACTAATATATGCCCACATACCTGTTATTTGGTATCTGGCAATATTTTTGTCTTCTGATTTATCTATGCTGTGCTCATCAATGCTAACTCCTCATTTTTGCAATGATGACACGGGTCTGATATCTTGAATGAACATTTTTTTTTGTATCTGTACGGTTTAACAGATGGCTTAATGTGGCAGGTACTACAATCTTGATGCTTACTACAGGCGACAAATGGAAAAAGAGATGAAAAAGGGTTTTAAGAAGGTTCACGCTACAGAGCGCACTGTTTTCAACGATGAAGAACAGCGCAGGTATACTTTTTGTAAATGCTGCTTTTTTATATTTAATCTTAAATTTTCTTATTTGATTTATTTTCTTTAAGAAGAAACATTGTTGACTGTCCTCTAGTGTCTGTTTTTTGATATTTAGATTTTCAACAAGTACTTTTCACTCTTGGTCAGCAGTTTTTCATTTTGCAAAATCATGTCATAGTAGACCACCTGAAGCTTTCTTGAAATTGTGTCAGAATATGATCTCTAATTTATTATCCATGACAGTTACTTCCATTTGTAATCTCCTTTTTGGTGCTATTTATATGTTGCTATGACACACGAAACCATCATTTTCTATGTTAACCTAAATTGCTGCACCCTGCTAAAATAATTTTTTATTCCATTTCAGGCAAGAACTGTTGCAAGCCCGTGAAAAGCACAAGGAAGAGCAAGTGATGGCGTTGAAGCACTCCATGCAAACTGGAATGGTGGGGTTTCATACTGGATTGCTTTTATGACAATTTGATATCTAGTCATTTTTTTCAATGGCAAGGTTCTTTTGTAATGCTGGCATGCAATAATTTACAGGCGCAGGCAATGAAAGAACAAGCTCAACTTAGGGAGGAGATGGCTTACCAGTACAAGCTCGGAAACTTCGAGGTCAGAATTACATGATAATTTCCTATTTTGAGATATGATTTTAGCTTTTAAGACTCAGCTAAAACTAGCTTCTGTTTTATCACTATAGGCTGCTGCTGCTATCCAAAGAAGATTGGATCCTGATGCTGCCATATAGCTGGACATTACTTGCTATAAACGAAGAATTGGGTTTATAGGGCAGAAATAATGCTGTCGCCATGACCGGGTAATGATGATCCTGTCGCCACAAGGATTGATTTTGTGCCAACTACATGTATCTTTTGACCTGGTGTTAGCATGCCATGGATGGTTATGTTCCGATGGATGAGTAAATTTTCACTATTACTGCCTCTTCTATACTATTGCTAATTGAAGACTAATGCTTTTTCAACCAGTGACCATTTCAAACCTCTAAGTGTTCAAGCTGCGTGCATGGCTTCAAAATTGTCCACCACTCATGATCATTCGGACATACAGAAATTGACTATTGCTATAGATAGAGTTGGAAGTGAAATATCTATTTGACAGTTCATCTTTTCAAATGATCTTTTGTCTGACATTATTTCTTACCACATGTTTGAGTGAAAACGGAGAGAAGGAAAATCTGGATATGAAGAGATTAAGGACTAAAGTTGCAACCTGAGACATGCAGTTGTATTCTGTACCCACTGATAGTCATGGCTTACTGCTTCCATGGAAGATAATTGTCATCATTCAGTTTGAAAATGAAAAGCTAAGATGCTTTTTGGTTGAGAAAATATTATATATTTTTGTTTCATGTTGAAGTTTCTGGAATTTTTTTTTTCAATTTAAAAATATTTTTACGTTTACTTCCTATTTACTTAAATTAAACTGGATTTCCAAGGTCCGTTTGGATTAGTTGAGAATTATTTGCATGTAATTTCTAAATAAAATGTATTTGGCAATAATGGAGTGTGAATGATTTTTAATTTAATTACAAAAATATTTTATAATTATCAATAGTCATCTTATCAACTTCTCTTACTGTTAGTATCATTATATTAATGTCAACTCCTAGAAGTATTATCGCCACTGGTGATATTACTATTACTTTCCATCCGTAATACGTTCGTACTTGCAATCTACTGTTTTGCTGTTACATACATGAGATTCCGCAGTTTTTTATTATGAACGGATAAAATACGTAAAAAATATTTAAAAAATGGAAAATATTTTCCCCTTACTTGAGAGAAACCAGATGTCTGATCTAGGTCATTTTACTAAAACCGAAGAAAATAGCTCAACTTTTGCATGCTGTTCCAGAGTTTGACGTTGCATTCCATTCATATTCACTTGGAAAATAACCCAGATATAATGTATGTACTTCATAAGTTAATACTGAATCATTCAGATTGCAATCTCAAATGTGTAGAAACCATTAATAGACAGAAATGTTAAAATATTGATCAATTTTGGGAATGAATTGCAACAAATGGCTAACTTTTGTTAAAAATGCTAGAATAGGAATTGCGTACATCAAATTAAATTTCAATAAATGTGCTAATAGAAACCGCGATCTGTTGACAGCAACGGATATAATTTTGACAGAATTACACTTGCCTCTGAATTGAAAGGGTAGGGAATAATAATTGTCGCATTCATCAAAACCTTATCATCAGGTTTGTATGTAAAAATCTTCTCTCGACACGTCTCTTCTAGTTTCAAAGATTTTAATGTTTCTTCGCAAGTTTCTCAGATTTCTTTCTTTTAATTTTAATATATCTTTATATTATTAATAAATTCTATGTCGTTAAAAATAAATTTTAAATATTTTAATTTATTTAAAAAAAATTTAAAGTAATATTATAACTCACTTCAAAACAAACATTAAAAATTAATTTCAGATTTAGGATATACATTCCAATCAATCCCACATTCCTCTTTCTGAACTTAAATTTAAAGTAATATTATAATTAATTTAAAAACAAACATTAAAAATTGATTTCAGATTTAGGGTGTACATTCCAATCAAAACTCACAAACCTCGCGTGTTTCTATATCTCAACTTCTCCAACATCGTTTTTTAATTCAAACTCTTGAATCTTACTCTGTCAACGTCTCCCTTCATCCTCCAAAGTCTACGAGGTGTGATTTTGTCTCTGTTGAGTCATCTTGCAACCATTGACACCTTCAGGTTTGTGTGTAAAAATCTTCTCTCAACACGTCTCTTTTAGTTTCGAAGATTCTAACGTTTATTCGCAAGTTTCTCTCAGATTTCTTCCTTTTAATTTTAGTATTATCTCTTTATTACTAATAAATTCTACGTCGTTAAAAATTAATTATAAATTAATATTTTATTTTATTTAAAAATAAATTTAAAGTAAGATTATAATTGATTTAAAAACAAACATTAAAAATTACTTTCAGATTTAGAATATACATCTCAATCAAACCTGCATGTTTATGTTTCTGAACTTAAATTTAAAGTAATACTATAATTGATTTAAAAACAAACATTAAGAATTGATTTCAGATTTAGGATATACATCCCGATAAAACCTCGCAAACCTTGCGTTTTTCTATTTCTCAACTTCTCCAATATCCTTTTTTACTTCAAACTCTTGAATCTTACTATGTCAACATTTTCCTTCTTCCTCAAAAGTCTACGAGGTGTGATTTTGTCTCCGTTGAGTCATCTTGAAATCATTGACATCTTCAGGTTTGCGTGTAAAAATCTTCTCTCGACACGTCTCTCTTAGTTTTGAAGATTCTAATGTTTCTTCGTAAGTTTCTCTCAGATTTCTTCCTTTTAATTTTAATATATCTCTTTATTACTAATAAATTTTACGTCGTTAAAATTAAATTTTAAATTAATATTTTAATTTATTTAAAAATAAATTTAAAGTAATATTATAATTCACTTACAAACAAACATTAAAAATTAATTTCAGATTTAGGATATACATTCCGATCAATCCCGCATGTTTATGTTTCTAAACTTAAATTTAAAGTAATATTATAATTGATTTAAAAACAAACATTAAAAATTGATTTCAGATTTAGGGTGTACATCCCAATCAAAACTCACAAACCTCGCGTGTTTCTATATCTCAATTTCTCCAACATCTTTTTTTACTTCAAACTCTTGAATCTTACTCTGTCAACGTCTCCCTTCATCCTCCAAAGTCTACGAGGTGTGATTTTGTCTCTGTTGAGTCATCTTGCAACCATTGACATCTTCAGGTTTGTGTGTAAAAATCTTCTCTCAACACGTGTCTTTTAATTTTGAAGATTCTAATGCTTCTTCGCAAGTTTCTCTCAGATTTCTTCCTTTTAGATTTAATACATCTCTTTATTACTAATAAATTCTACGTCGTTAAAAATAAATTTTAAATTAATATTTTATTTTATTTAAAAATAAATTTAAAGTAATATTATATTTGACTTAAAAACAAACATTAAAAATTACTTTCAGATTTAGGATATACATCCCAATCAAACCCTCATGTTTATGTTTCTAAACATAAATTTAAACTAATATTATAATTGATTTAAAAACAAACATTAAAAATTGGTTTCATATTTAGGGTTTACATCCCAATTAAACCTCGCAAACCTCACGTCTTTCTATTTCTCAACTTCTCCAACATTCTTTTTTACTTCAAACCCTTGAATCTTACTATGTCAACATTTCCCTTCTTCCTCCAAAGTCTATGAGGTGTGATTTTGTCTTCGTTGAGTTATCTTGGAGCCATTGACATCTTCAGGTTTGTGTCTAAAAATATTCTCTCGACACTTCTCTTTTAATTTCTAAGATTCTAATGCTTTTTTGCAAGTTTCTCTCAGATTTCTTCCTTTTAACTTCAATATATCTCTTTGATACTAATATATTCTCCGTCGTTAAAAATCAATTTTAAATTAATATTTTAATTATTTAAAATTAAATTTAAAGTAATATTATAATTGATTTAAAAACAAACATTAAAAATTACTTTCATATTTAGGATATACATCCTACTCAAACCTGCATGTTTCTATTTCTGAACTTAAATTTAAAGTAATATTATAATTGATTTAAAAACAAAAATTAAAAATTGATTTCAGATATAAGATATACATCCCAATCAAACCTCGCAAACCTTGTGTGTTTCTATTTCTCAACTTCTCCAACATTCTTTTTTACTTCAAACTCTTGAATCTTACAATGTCAACATTTTCCTTTTTTCTCAAAAGTCTACGAGGTGTGATTTTGCCTTCGTTGAGTAATCTTGAGGTCATTGACATCTTCAGGTTTCTGTGTAAAAATCTTTTCTCGACACGTGTCTTTTAGTTTTGAAGATTCTAATGCTTCTTGGCAAGTTTCTCTCATATTCCTTTCTCTTAATTTAATATATCTCTTTTTTACAAATAAATTCTATGTCATTAAAAATCAATTTTCAATTAATATTTTAATTTATTTAAAAATAAATTTCTAGTAATATTATAATTGACTTTAAAACAAACATTAAATATTAATTTCAGGATATACATCCCAATCAAACTAGCATGTTTCTGAAACTCGCAAAACTTGAGTGTTTCTATTTCTCAACTTCTCCAACATCTTTTTTTACTTCAAATTCTTCAATCTTACTCTGTCAACGTCTCCCTTCTTCCTCCAAAGTCTACCAGGTGTGATTTTGTCTCCGTTGAGTCATCTTGCAGCTATTGACATCTTCAGGTTTGTGTCTAAAAATCTTCTCTCGACGCGTCTCTTTTAGTTTCAAAGATTCTAATGCTTCTTCGCAAGTTTCTCTCAGATTTCTTCCTTTTAGATTTAATATATCTCTTTATTACTAATAAATTCTACGTCGTTAAAAATAAATTTTAAATTAATATTTTATTTTATTTAAAAATAAATTTAAAGTAATATTATATTTGACTTAAAAACAAACATTAAAAATTACTTTCAGATTTACGATATACATCCCAATCAAACCAGCATGTTTCTGTTTCTGAACTTAAATTTAAACTAATATTATAATTGATTTAAAAACAAACATTAAAAATTGATTTCAGATATAGGATATACCACCAATCAAACCTTGCAAACCTTATGTGTTTCTATTTCTCAACTTCTCCAACATCCTTTTTTACTTCAAACTCTTGAATCTTACTATGTCAACGTTTCCCTTCTTCCTCCAAAGTCTATGAGGTGTGATTTTGTCTTCGTTGAGTTATCTTGGAGCCATTGACATCTCCAGGTTTGTGTCTAAAAATAGTCTCTCCACACTTCTCTTTTCGTTTCTAAGATTCTAATGTTTTTTTGCAAGTTTCTCTCAAATTTCTTCCTTTTAACTTCAATATATCTCTTTGATACTAATATATTCTACGTCGTTAAAAATCAAATTTAAATTAATATTTTAATTATTTAAAAATAAATTTAAAGTAATATTATAATTGATTTAAAAATAAACATTAGAAATTACTTTCATATTTAGGATATACATCCTACTCAAACCCACATGTTTCTATTTCTGAACTTAAATTTAAATTAATATTATAATTTATTTAAAAACAAACATTAAAAATTGATTTCAGATATAGGATATACATTCCAATCAAACCTCGCAAACCTTGTGTGTTTCTATTTCTCAACTTCTCCAACATCCTTTTTTACTTCAAACTCTTGAATCTTAATATGTCAAAGTTTCACTTCTTCCTCCAAAGTCTACGAGGTGTGATTTTGTCTCTGTTGAGTCATCTTGGAACCATTGACATCTTCAGGTTTGTGTCTAAAAATCTTCTCTCGACACTTCTCTTTTAGTTTCGAAGATTCTAATGCCTTTTTGATATTTTCTCTTATTTCTTCCTTTTAATTTTAATATATCTCTTTATTACTCATATATTCTATGTCGTTAAAAATCAATTTTAAATTAATATTTTAATTTATTTGAAAATAAATTTAAAGTAATATTATAATTGATTTAAAAACAAACATAAAAAATTCATTTTAGATTTAGGATATACATCCGAATCTTCTTTCTACACTTCTCTTTTAGTTTCGAAGATTCTAATGCTTTTTTGCAATTTTCTCTCATATTTCTTCCTTTTAATTTTAATATATCTCTTTATTACTCATATATTCTATGTCGTTAAAAATCAATTTTAAATTAATATTTTAATTTATTTAAAAATCAATTTTAAATTAATATTTTAATTTATTTAAAAATAAATTTAAAGTAATATTATAATTGATATAAAAACAAACATCAAAAACTCGTTTTAGATTTAGGATATACATCCCAATCAAACCTGCATGTTTCTGTTTCTGAACTTAAATTTAAAGTAATATTATAATTGACTTAAAAAAAAACATTAAAAATTGATTTCAGATTTAGGGTATACATCCCAATCAAACCTCGCAAACCTCGCATGTTTCTATTTCTCAACTTCTCTAATATCCGGTTTTACTTCAAACGCTTGAATCTTACTTTGTCAGCGTTTCCCTTCTTCCTCAAAAGTCTACGAGGTGTGATTTTCTCTCTGTTGAGTCATCTTGAAGTCGTTGTCATCTTCAGGTTTATGTGTAAAAATCTTCTCTCCACACGTCTTTTTTAGTTTCGAAGATTCTAATGCGTCTTCACAAGTTTCTCTCATATTTCTTTCTTTTAATTTTAATATATCTCTTTATTACTAATAAATTCTACGTCGTTGAAAATTAATTTTAAATTAATATTTTAAACGATTTAATAATAAATCAATATTATTATTGATTTAAAAACAAACATTAAAAATTGATTTCAGATTTAGGGTGTACATCCTAACCAAACCTCGCAAACCTCACTTGTTTCTATTTCTCAACTTCTCCAATATCCCTTTTTACTTCAAACTCCATAATCTTACTCTGTCAACATTTCCATTTTTCCTCCAAAGTCTATGAGGTGTGATTTTGTCTCCGTTGAGTCATTTTGGAGCCTTTGGCATTTTTAGGTTTGTGTGTAAAAATCTTCTCTCGACACGTCTCTTTTAGTTTCGAAGATTCTAATGCTTCTTTGCGAGTTTCTCTTTGATTTCTTCCTTTTAATTTTAATATATCTCTTTATTACTAATAAATTCTACGTCGTTAAAAATAAATTTTAAATTAATATTTTAATTTATTTAAAAATAAATTTCAAGTAATATTTTAATTGACTTAAAAACAAATATTAAAAATTAATTTAAAATTTAAGATATACATCCCAATCAAACCCATATGTTTCTGTTTCTGAACTTAAATTTAAAGTAATATTATAACTGATTTAAGAACAAACATTAAAAATTTATTTCAGATTTAGGGTGTACATCACAATCAAACCTCGCGTGTTTCTATTTCTCAACTTCTCCAACATCCTTTTTTACTTCAAACTCTTGAATCTTACTCTGTCAGTGTTTTCATTCTTCCTCCAAAGTCTATAGGTGTGATTTTGTCTCCGTTAAGTCATCTTGGACCCACTGACATCTTCAGCTGTGTGTCTAAAAATCTTCTCTCGACACTTCTCTTTTAGTTTTGAAGATTTTAATGCTTTTTTGCAAGTTTCTCTCACATTTCTTTCTTTTAATTTTAATATATCTCTTTATTACTCATATATTCTATGTTGTTAAAAAATCAATTTTAAATTAATATTTTAATTTATTTTAAAACAATTTAAAGTAATATTATAATTCACTTAAAAACAAACATTAAAAATTAATTTCAGATTTAGCATATACATTCCAATCAATCCCACATGCTCCTCTTTCTGAACTTAAATTTAAAGTAATATTATAATTGATTTAAAAACAAACATTAAAAATTGATTTCAGATTTACGGTGTACATCCCAATAAAAACTCACAAACCTCGCGTGCTTCTATATCTCAAGTTCTCCAACATCTTTTTTTACTTCAAACTCTTGAATCTTACTCTGTCAACGTCTCCCTTCATCCTCCAAAGTCTACGAGGTGTGATTTTGTCTCTGTTGAGTCATCTTGCAACCATTGACACCTTCAGGTTTGTGTGTAAAAAACTTCTCTCAACACGTCTCTTTTAGTTTCGAAGATTCTAACGCTTATTCGCAAGTTTCTCTCAGATTTCTTCCTTTTAATTTTAGTATATCTCTTTATTATTAATAAATTCTACGTCGTTAAAAATAAATTTTAAATTAATATTTTATTTTATTTAAAAATAAATTTAAAGTAATATTATAATTGATTAAAAGACAAACATTAAAAATTACTTTCATATTTAGGATATACATCCTACTCAAACCCGCATGTTTCTATTTCTGAACTTAAATTTAAAGTAATATTATAATTCATTTAAAAACAAACATTAAAAATTGATTAGAGATATAGGATATACATCAAATCAAACCTCGCAAACCTTGTGTGTTTCTATTTCTCAGCTTCTCCAACGTCCTTTTTTACTTCAAACTCTTGAATCTTACTATGTCAACGTTTCCCTTCTTCCTCCAAAGTCTACGAGCTGTGATTTTGTCTCCGTTTAATCATCTTGGAGCCATTGACATCTTCAGGTTTGTGTCTAAAAATCTTCTCTCGACACTTCTCTTTTAGTTTCGAAGATTCTAATGCTTTTTTGCAAGTTTCTCTCATATTTCTTCCTTTTAATTTTAATATATCTCTTTATTACTCATATATCCTATGTCGTTAAAAATCAATTTTAAATTAACATTTTAATTTATTTAAAAATAAATTTAAAGTAATATTATAATTGATTTAAAAACAAACATCAAAAATTAATTTCAGATTTAGGATATACATCCCAATCAAACATGCATATTTTTGTTTCTGAACTTAACTTTAAAGTAATATTATAATTGATTTAAAAACAAACATTAAAAATTGATATCAGATTTAGGATATACATCCCAATCAAACCTTGCAAACTTTGCGTGGTTCTATTTCTCAACTTCTCCAACATCCTTTTTTACTTCAAACTCTTGAAACTTACTATGTCAACGTTTCCCTTCTTCCTCCAAAGTCTACGAGGTGTGATTTTGTCTCCGTTGAGTCATCTTGGAGCCATTGACATCTTCATGTTTGTGTCTAAAAATCTTCTCTCGACACTTCTCTTTTAGTTTCGAAGATTCTAATGCTTTTTTGCAAGTTTCTCTCAGATTTCTTCCTTTTAACTTCAATATATCTCTTTACTACTAATAAATTTTACATCGTTAAAAATCAATTTTAAATTAATATTTTAATTTATTTAAAAATAAATTTAAAGTAATATTATAATTTATTTAAAAACAAACATTAAAAATTAATTTCAGATTTAAGATATACATCCCAATCAAACTTGCATGTTTCTGTTTCTGAACTTCAATTTAAAGTAATATGATTATTGATTTAAAAACAAACAATAAAAATTGATTTCAGATTTAGGGTATTCATCCCAATCAAACCTCGCAAACCTCGCGTGTTTCTATTTCTGAACTTCTCCAACATCCTTTTTTACTTCAAACTCTTGAATCTTACTTTGTCAACGTTCCCTTCTTCCTCCAAAGTCTACGAGGTGAGATTTTGTCTCTGTTGAGTCATCATGCAACCATTGACATCTTCAGGTTTGTGTGTAAAAATCTTCTCTCGACAGGTCTCTTTTAGTTTCGAAGATTTAATGCTTCTTGTAACATCCCGGTAGGATATTACTTAAAACAATAAATAAAATATTTATATAAAGAATACCTCATTTATTATCAATTCATTTCCCAAAAACGCGGGAAATTTTAAAACTTTAAAGTTGAATAATCGCTATAAATAGTCATATTACTCATAATTCACTTTTACAATTAAGAAAATCCAAAGTAATGAAAATTGTAATCAAATTACATGAAAATTACATAAAAGTCTTTATAAACAAATCTCTTGTACTCTGCTCCCACTCTCCGCCACTGAGCATCTCTTGGCTCACTTGTAACATCATCTGCTCCCGGATAACATGTTACCCGATTATCACCACACACAAACAGATAGGGTGAGGTATGCACAAAGATAAAATAAATATGAAATAAACCCACCCAAATATCACATAATTATTTAACTATTAAAGCAATGGAAACACCCACTTTCCTACACATAATCATTATGAGTTCATGCATGAACTCTAAATCTTGCGACTTCTTGTGCTTCCACGACCCTCCTGGCTCGTGGTCCAACCTACAAGTTTATCCTGCTCGTAGTCCTGCTTCACGAACTCCCTCGCCCATCATCTGAACCCCTCGCTCAGACCGGACCCGCACACCCGCCTTTCCTACTATGAACTCCCTCGCTCATAGCATTCTCAAGTTGAGCATGAGATGAACTCCCTCGCTCACTCATTCCAACAAGAGTACCTCCGGTGAACTAAACCGTTCACGTTCCGCATGCGGTCCACCCATCACGAACTCCTTGCTCGCGACTCAAGCCAAGCACATCCCAGATCCTATGGACTTAATCCTTCAAGCCCAAACATCACAAAACATGCATATAATTCCCATAATTTAGGAAACATCAACCAACCCTCTCAAACAGTGCACACAAGTATGCATTATCGCCATTCTTGCTTAAGTTATGGGTCTTCACCCAAGCTAGTCCATCAACCTCGCTTAAGCTAAACCACCTTGCCTGAACGAGCGTGAAACAGTGGCTTAACCACATCATCTCGCTTAGGCGAGCTCTTCTCACCTAAGCGAGACCTTCGTTTGCTCAAACACCACCACCCCTCGCCTGAATAAGAATTCCACGCAAAACACCCCTTCTTTCGTCGCGACCTCACTTGGGCGAGCCATTCTCGCCTGAGCGAGAGAACAGGTCGCTCAACACCAAACAGGTTGCCTGAGCGAGACGCTCGACCCTAGAACCATGAACGAGTTTCTGCAACTCTCGCTTGGGCGAGAATTGTAGAGGTTCTCCCCTGTTCATGCGTGAAATCAACCAAAGTCATACCACAACGCAGTCTAATCAGTACCATGCATTCTATATCAACAAGCAACCAACAAAAGACATGATTTACATCCATTGGGACTACCAGAACTCGATATTTAATAATCAATAAACCTTCGATATCAAAACCCTCATCCCCCATCATACAAAGCATAAAAGGGTTTTGCACCAACAACAACCAAACCAATTCTCACTCTCATCACACATACCCGAAAATTCACAGCACACAGAATTCAATTGATCAGAGCACAAAACGAAACTCACAAAATATTTGGTTTATACACAAAAAGACAGCTTCCCCTAACCTGGTATTCTTGATTAAAAGTTGAGGAGCAAAATAAAGTTCCTTTGTTCACCAAATGCTTTGCTTCAGCCTTTCTCCCAATTCAGCCCCTTGCACACCTAAAACTCACCTCTCACTCTCTAATTATATATGTGTCTTAATTAGGGGTTTAAGTGCTAAAACGAAAATAGGCTTTATGGTGTTTTTAATTTTCCATTTAAGGTAATTAGTTAGTGGTTTTTCAGCCCCTTCTACTGGTTTTTCTCTGCCCTTTCACATTCAACCAAAGCTACTTCTTATAAAAAGTTAAAAAAATAAGGATTAATTCATGTCTATCAAGGTGTGCTAAAACGAAAAACAAAAATAGGCTTTATGGTGTTTTTAATTTTCCATTTAAGGCAATTAGTTAGTGGTTTTTTAGCCCCTTCTACTGGTTTTTCTCTGCCATTTCACATTCAACCAAAGCTACTTCTTATAAAAAGTTAAAAAAATAAGGGTTAATTCATGTCTATCAAGGTTTGAACCTATGACCCTCCTAATGTCAATCCAACCCATCACCATTCAACTAACTCATATTTGATGACAATTATTATAATCTCTTGATTATACTATCACTTAACAGGTTCGAATATATTATAAAAATAATAATAAATCAAATAACATAGAAATGACATACATAAGACTTGAACCCAAGTCCTTTCATATAATTAAGTTCTCTCAACCATTTGAGTTAGTACCTTTCCACATTACATCATTTAACATTTAATGATATCAAACTTCCCACCACCCACATTTATTAATTAATTAATTATTTAATTAATTACTTTCCACGGGTCTTACACTTCTTCGCAAGTTTCTCTCAGATTTTTTCCTTTTAATTTTAATATATCTCTTTATTACTAATAAATTACTGATTCATCAGTTTTATTTTCACATTATGAAAATCGGTGAAGACATCACAAACCAGGGAGATGTTATTTGCGTTCCTGAAAATATTGTGCAAGTGAGTGAAAAATAAACCTGTGTGCTTTGTCTTATTTGCTAGTTTAACTCAGTTTGAATGAAATGTTAAATCAATTATTGTTATATAGTTGTACTTTAATAAGAAACTTGGTATATTTATTATGTTCTGTGACTTATCTGTATAAGTAACAATAATCATCTGAGGGACTGAATCAGAGACCGATAATGTAACCGCCTTTTACAGACATTAATGTATAGGGACAAAGTTATGGGTATTGTGATGCATTTGGTCACAACTTACCCTTCCCACTTTCACCAGTTATATTTACTGGACAATTTATTATTATTTTTATGTACATTAAAATTAGTATAACAAATATCTTTTAAATTATCCTTAATCATATTTCTCATTAGATGATTCTTAGAATTAAATACAGGATATTTTCTAAAAAGCTTAAGAAGTTTAAACTGCCAAATATTTAAATTTAAATATAATAAAAATTATTCGTACAAAGTTTTGTTCATTTGTTTAAGAGCAATTTCTACAGCAAACTGTGAATTGATATTTTCAATGAATGTAACTTTAGAAGCATGGAATTATATTTTTTTTATTGATTATAAAAAAGACAAAGTGCCCAACTCACAAAAGTACAAAATCATTCTAAAGAACAAATCTAGTAGGGCTGATTTAACAAGGGATATGGAGGAATAATTAAGAGTGGGATTGTAAGAAAAATTTAAATATTTTTTACATAAAAATATAGGTCATTCATTTAATATATAAAAAGTTTGTCTGAAAGATGGATTGGATATATCATTTGGGCTCACTAGGCTTCATAAACAATTAGTGAAGAAGATTAATCAATTCAACTGTTGAAAATTTTCTTTTAATTTTGAGTGTTATACTTTTATAACTGTTAGTTTTTCCTGTGTATCTAACCTTTCTGATCTTTAATCATATCAATATATATGGGCTGAAATTTAGGAATGGGATCTCTCTTTATGTTTAGAAATTTACAAAAAAATATAGTTTTTACCTTTTAGTCTCACCCATTAGAGTTGCAGTTTTGTTTATACATAACCTTCTCTTCATAGACTCATAAGCATTTCATGGGTATCATCATTTTTCTCATTCTCTTCATAGTAACATTATTTTAGGCTTTAGCAACATTTTTTAAACGTTATTGAAAGTAATATTTGTGGTAGTGACCCTACCACACAAGGTTAGTTCCTTTAACCGTTATAAGAACCCTAGGGATGTTCTTAAATATAGGACCTCCTGCCTCTCTCACCACATGACTCATTCCACTTTACATGAGTCTTAAATAAGCATTAGAGTATCAGGATAAACCTCTAGTATTGACTCCTTACATCAATGAACACACTACTAATTAAATCAAATACGATTTCCCCCATGGAATCTCCTATATTCTCACATAAGCATTTGAAAACACATATTAGAAACCATACAACATATGTCTCTCTTGCAAAATAACTAATTTTTATCATTTGTATCCAATCCAACTTAACAACATATTATGCAAACAATTTGGGATTTTAGAAATAAAACTGCAACTTGTGTAAAGCTCCAAAAATTTTGTGTCTACATTCAAATTAAAGATGATTGAATCAAGAACTCGATGCAAAAAGAATCAATTTGATTGGGTACCTACAAAAAAAGTTATGCACTAAAAAAGTGACAAAGGTCAAAGTTGCCAACAACCTAATCTAAGGGAACCTTTCCAAAAAAAAAATTGCTCTCACTATAGACTTCCAAATAGACATCATAACGGTCAAAATAAAGCATCATATGTTTAAGACTTGTTGTAAAAAATTTTAGCTCGATACGACGGTTAACGAAGCTGGATTTCAAAATATCGCGAGATAAGTTGGAGTAGGAAAGCTTAACTCGCCCAACGAGATATTAGACTCGCCTAGCTAGATATTGGGCTCGCCCAGCGAGTCTTCATAACACAGAACCACAAATTCTGCAATTTGACAACGTCAAATGAACCTAATACCCATTTTAATCCCTTGTAAGTCAGAAACATTTCCAATTTTACGTTACAGTATCAGTTTCCATTAAATTTATCTTAAATCACATGCATTCAACAAAACTCCTAAATTTCTCTAACCCATAGATACCCAAACGTGAAATTCATCCCCATTCAATACAATCATCAATCAAACATACTTGGCACATTCCATAATGAAAATAAGTACAATCCATTTCAAAGAAAAAGGAGTTCTAGCTTCCCTTACCTTTAAACAACTACCAACTATGAGAAAGGAAAACCCTAAATTAAAGAGGGCATAGGAACCCCAAAACTCAACCCAAGGATTTTAGAGAGGAAAGACGTTCGATCAAAAAGAGGAGGGCTCTGTAGTGGTCTCCAATCCAGTCTCTGTTACAAAAAGGATGGAAGATATAAACGAGAAGCAAAAGATGGTCTGAGAGTTAAGGAAAGGCAGAGAGGGAAAAGGGGAGACGATGGAAGGAAGGGTTTGGTGGAGAAAAGGAAGACTGATTTTCTCTTTACTAAAGTGTGGGTATTTAAACAAAACGGATTTCACACTTATTATCCTTTTGTTAGGGGTGGGCATAATATACTGAATTGTACTGATCCATGGTTAACTGCATTGTTTTATACTGAAAAAAATTGAACTATTTGTAATTAAAACTGAACTTAACTGTTTTTCATTTCAGTTTCAACAAACCAAACTTATATCAGTTAACCCGTGTACGAACTGAACTGGGTGTCCCTTTCCTATTCTATATTAGAACAGTCTCCATTTCTTTTGTTTCAATCAGCACCCATTGTCACAGTAAAAAAGTTTAGATTTTTATGTTTGAAAGCTAATAAACAAGGTTCAAAAAATATGGACAATGATAAACTTTAACGAGAAAAAGAACCAATTTGGATACGTGTTTTTTTTGCAAAGAAACCATTAAAGTTAAATATGGACTTCCTCTACAAAATTAAAGAGTATTTGTTAAGCACCGATAGGATGTTAATATGTTTTTCCATTTCTATTTTAAAAAAATATATCTTTATTTAAATTCAAGTCCCTGTGAATAATAATTCAGCTGTTCTTACATATATATATATATATATATATATATATATATATTTTTTTTTATATTTAAATTCATCACTTGTATTTGACTTAAACATACATTTTATAATGTGTTTGCAACTAATAAGATGAGTATTAAGACATGTTTAAAAGAAAAAAATTAATAAAGTTGTAAACTTAGTTTCCTAAACAATTTCAAACTTTGGTTTAAAAATAGTATAATTTAGTTTAAAAGTAGTATAGTTCGGTTTAAAATTAGTGTAATTTAGTTCAAAAATAATACAATTTTGTTCAAAATTAGTACGATTCGATTTAAAAATAGTATTGTTTCGTTAAAAAATAATGCAGTTTAGTTCAAAAATAGTATAGTTTGGTTTAAAAAATAGTGTAGTTGATTCAAAATCAGTGCAATTCGATTCAAAAACAGTGAAATATTCAGTTCAAAATTAGTGCAATTTGGTTCAAAAACAGTCTAGTTAAATTCAAAAGTAGTGCAGTTCAGTTAAAAAATAGTTCAATCTAGTTCAAAAATAGTGCAGTTCATTTCAAACTTAGTGCAGTTCATAAAACAGTTCAGTTTATAACAATTCAGTTCAGTTCATATTATAGTGCAGTGCAATATAGTACAGTTTAGTTTATTAGAAAAAAAAACAGTGCAGTTCAGTTCGTCTGAACTGTTTTTCAGTTCAGTGCAGTTCAGACGAACTATTTTTTAGTTCAGACGAACTATTTTTTAGTTCAGTGCAGTTATTGATAATGCAGTGCAGTTCGGTATATTTTGCCCAATCCTACCTTTTGTATTATCTTATTGTACTTTAGTGATAAGCCAACAAAGAAAGAAAACAACATCTTAACATTTAGACCATCATATTTGTCACATCCTTCATAAAATAAAATACAAAATTAATATTTTATTTTTATGAGAACAACCTTCATGAAATACATTTTAATGACAAGATAGTCAGCAACATCTCTAATCGATAATTTTGTTTTGTTTGAATAAATTTTCTTGTTTAGATAATACTTCTTTGAATTATATGTTATAACATGCTTGAATATTTATTGTGGTTAGATATTAATTTGAATCATCTAGTGGCACTAGAGTTTGTTACCACTTTGTTTCTTTGCTAAAATTGAAAGTCTTGAAAATTTGTAAAACTTGAATTTGGTGAATAAACGATGGATTTATCCCTACGTAATTATCTACAAATATTACTTACACCTATGAAGTTTTTGTTATAGACTATTCGTAAATAACTTCAATTTTCCTATGAATTTTGATAATAGGTAAAGTTGTTTTTTCTTGTAGCATCACACACTTCTAGAATCACCAATCTAGAAAGCACATCTTAATTTTTCTTTACTATCCCAGAAGCAAAATTTTAAAAAATAATTTTTCATCTCTCACGCCTATTTGTCAGGGAACACACACCAACACAGAGCGCGCTGCACAATATTTCTCTACGAAGGAGACAACTTTCATCTAAACCCATTAATAATGTATTTGGATTCAAAATTTAAGAGAGTAATTTATTTATTTGAAAATTTTGAAATTTTTTTAAGAAAAAATGATATATTTAGATGAGGAAATTAAAAGGAAATTGAAATTGAAGAATTTTAAAAAGTATTTCAAATAACTAAAATAGTAGAATTTCAAATACACTAAAAGAAAGCAAATTAGAATTTCCCAAGTTATCGAATTTCTCATTGGTTAAGACATAAAAAGTTCACAAGTCCAAAAAGTTTATGGGTCGGGGTCGAAGGTCGAGCCGAGACGAAGGTCGAATTGGCCCTGTCTGAGACAAAGGTCGAGCCGGCTAGGTCTTGGACGAAGGTTGAGCCGAATCAGTTCGGGACAAAGGTCGAGTCGAGCCACGGGACGAAGGTCGACCTAGGTTGGCTCGCGACGCAGGTCAACACGACGAACCAGTCGAAGTTTGAGTTAGGCTTGTCCAAGACAAAGGTCAAGTGGGCTAGTCCAGGACAAAAGATGTGTTGAGCTGGCCCTAGTCGAGCCAAGTCGGCCCAGGCTCCAAGTCGTCGACCTTGGTCGAAGTTTAAGTCGAGATGGCTTTGAGCCAAGCCGGTCGGGCCAAAGTTTGATCTAGGTTGGCCCACGGAGCAGGTCGAGTCGAGTCGATTCAAGCACTAGGTCAATCAACCAGTGGTAAAGGTTGAGATTAGTTGGTCCGGATCAAAGGTCAAGTTGAGTCGGTTTGTGAAGGTCGACCCGATTTGGTCAGGGTCGAAGGTCGACCCAATTTGGCCAGGGTCGAAGGTCAAGCTGAGTAGTCTTGGACCCTAGGTCGAGCTAAGTCATGTCATGCCTCAGGTCAAGCCGAGTTGGTCTGGGCCATAGGTGGACCGAGTCAATCCAACCAAAAGTAGAGCTAAGTCATACCGGATTGGAGGTTGAGCTAAGTTAAGTTAAAACTAAAAGGTATAGTTTAGTTCATCATAAAATATACATTAAATTTCTTTATCCAAACAAGAAAATTGAAATCTAAGATATTTTAATTACTTCATCCAAACTAATTATAAAAAAATGAAGAAAATTCAATTGCAAGTAATTGAATTACTAAGTATTTCAATTTATTGGAATTGTTAAAATTCTTCATCCAAATATAAGCTAAAGGTAAAAGCAGAATTTCAAAAGTAATGAGAGTGCAGATAGAAATTGATGGGGTACAGGAAACAATTCTCTTTTATGAATAGGTTGAGATTGTCCTACAGATAATGAATCAAGTTAACCAGTCTAAATATAATTTACTATGTTAGTATTTAGTGTAAAAATGTGATGTATTATATAGTAATTTATATATGTTTATCAACTAACCTAGTAATCATATAGTTTCTAGGCATTACCAGTATTGCTACAAAATATTAAAGTTATTAATATTAATATAAAATAATTAAAATGTATAGTAAATAGTATTTCTATGTGTAATTAATTCTTCATAAGATTGAAATTAAGTTCGTCAAATTTTATTATGTACAATTAATGACTATATATCATAAAATTAAAGTTTCACTCATAAACTACCACGTCTCAAAGACAATACATAGGAATGTCAATGGGGCGGGTAGGGTACGGATAATAGTTCCCCTGTACCTTACCCGTTAGATAAATATTTGTCCCATATCTGTACTTATATTAATCGTTGGGTATTCGTTATGCGGATACCTGCCTATTTTTTTCATATCCGCGGGTATCCACGGATACCTGCGGATATTTATAAAATTATTTAAAAAACAAATGCTTAATCATAAATTCAAATAAAATAAAATAAAATATATAAATTTTAAATAAAGTTCAAATAAACTCAAGTTCATACAAGTCCAAATAATTATAAAAGTAAATATAAAATAACGTTCAACACAATGAAAATTCTTTAATTAGTGTTATGATTAAAAAGTCAACTTTCTCCAATTGATTCCTAAAAAATAAACAAAATAAACAAATAATAAACCTCAACTGCCACGTGCCAGGTATTCTTATTTTGATTCCATTATTTGACAACAAGCATACCATAAACGTCATTGTCTATATAGGATTTGATGTATATGCCCAATTTCAAATAAAGGAAAAAGAAGAATGTCAAGGGATGTAATTGGAAGAAGACAACGTACAAATACTTGAAGTTTGAAGAATGAAGACAAAAGACAATATATATATATATATATATATATATATATATATATATATATATAAGGGTACTTTTGTGAATTAAAGTTTAGCGGGTACGGGTTTCCACGGGTATGGATACTATGATACCCGTACCCACCCGTTAATATGCGGGTATCAAAAATATTCGTACCCGCGGGTAGCATGTATTCATTTTTAATATCTGTTTCCTACCCGTTACGGGTTTTATCCACGGATACCCGCAGGTACGAATTTTTTTGACATCCCTAATAATATATATATATATATATATATATATATATATATATATATATATATATATGGATAATTACATTGCTAAACCGGTGCATTTATTTCCCTTTATTAAGCATCACCTGAATAATAAAGTTATTAACACCTTTAATATAAACTATAGTGCTGACTCATTGGTTTTTACCTACCTCACTATTTATGCGTCAAAACATATTAAAATGGATTGAAAATCTTCGTCCATTTCACCATCTTAAATGTATGAAATATATTGTGGGACAAACTTTTCTATTTTCAAAACAAGCTTTCTGGAACATATATATATATATATATATATATATATATATATATATATATATATATATATATAATAACTTTAGAAATAAAATTTCCAAAATAAATTTTCCAAAACATTTGAAATGTTTTTCAGGAACTTTTCAGAATAAACTTTTTTTGTAATGTTTGTCTTCTTCCTAATGCAGCGTTCTTTCTCTCTTTTCTCTTCCACGGTGGTGATGATGGAAGCGATGGTTGCAGCAGTGGTAATACGGTGAACGAAGAGATATATTTTAGTCTTTTCATGTTAACATAGGAATGCATTTAGTATTTTTGGAGGTATATTTAGTAAACTTGGAACGCAGTTAGTAACTATGGAGTGCAGTAAGCAATAAACTTGTCTAAGAAGGTTGTGCATGTGTCCCCTTCTCTGTACCGGTCCAATCTCGCTCTTCTGCTATTCTTTTATTTATTTTATATATATATATATATATATATATATATATATATATATATAATTTTATGTTTTTATGACACTAAACACGAAATAATATATTAGTGCATGCACTTGATTTACTATGTTCGTATATCTTAATTTTGCATTTTATTCTATGATATCTGACCATCAAACGAATGCAAGTATTGTAAGTAATTTTAAAAAGTCAACAAATATGAGTAATTTAATCTAAATCACTATAAGAAAATGAGAAAACTAATAAACATTAATGAAGTGTTTCACATATAAAATGACTAATTAGTTTGTTTAGAACGCACGTACACACAAATTTATTTAAACAAAACACAACTTATGGAAATAATCTAAGAACAAGGGAAAATATATTTAACTTTAAATTATTTAACAAATAATATTTGTTTTAGCAATGAACAATACTAAAGAGAATTACAGTTAGAGATTGTCATAATCTCTCATCATGTATTGAAATAAGCAAGTTTAGGAAGATACTTTTTTCAATCTTCCACAATATTGGTTGTCTCCAACAAGCACACCCTTGAATCACAAAGGAACGAGGGCATTTGTCTCAGCCAAACCTTGTTGCACATGGAAGTGTTGAAGGACAGGACAAAAACATTAATTATGGCCTATAACTTGGATAAGGTATGGAAAAAAAGCAATAAACAAAGCAAGAATTAACGTGTGAAGTAACAGGGCACTCCAACCTCAATTCAACACTGGTTTTGAGGATTCTGAAAGTTGCGCCGCTGAGCAGAACGAATTCACGACACCTTCGACCCCACACGGATTCTGCTTTATGTTCCAACATGCGCAAGTTTCGTGGCTCTGTAACGCGTAAAGGATGAGAATACGGAACACTTGTCTACACTATTATATGTTTTGTGCGTCTAAATAATACATGTATTGGAATTGCATCAATTTTTTTTTTCCGAGCTGCATCAATTTCTTATTATTTAGGTTACATGGATCAAGTTAAATTGAACATGGACGTGTTGTTAAATCTTATTATATAAGTTAAATTGAACAGGGATGTGTTTTAAAATAGAAAACGATGCACATTTACTTTCATTATAATTTTTTATTTAATAATAAGGTGTTAAAAGATTCAACAGTACTAAAGTTGTTGATAGTTTGTCTTAATAATAAAATCAAGCAAGTAAGATAGTAGCTATAGACAATTGTATCTTATTATTTTAAATAATGGTATAATTAGGTATCACTAGTCATCTAGTTCTAGTGAAAAATGTTTTTCTTTGAATACGAAAATGATACATACTTTAAAAAAAATATTAGGAATACATATGAGTTTGAGTTTCACCGATAAAATCAGTTTCAGATTGTTCATGTTATTTTCACTCTCTGTAACATTTTGTTCTTGTTTAACATTCCTAAGTGTTTGTTTATTGTTCTCACATAAAGTTTTTTTCTGTTTCGGGTGTAGAGACCAAACACCTACTCAGAACCACTTCAATTTTACTCATTTTTCCTATATGTCTCCTCTTCGCAATCTACTGTAACTTCTTCGCCAAGAAATCTTCCTCCTTGCTCGATCGGTTGAACAGACGATCGGGGTACCTGTCTAAAAGGCTTCAATGCTTAAGTCAGTTGATGGACCGATCGGTGTATGAGTATAACGACTGTAATAAATGCGAATTAAAGATTCTCACCAACCTACCTTTGGGCCCTATTTATAGTTTCCGGTGTGGGCCTATAATTAGGGTTCCTTAATCACGGTCCAATGATCCTTTAATCAAGATTACTGACTTGTTTAATGTTAATTAATCCAGTTGACTGGTTCAGTTTTGGCCGATCGACCGATAGTCGCTTGACTAGGTGGGTTATCTTCTCTGAGTTTAACAACCTTAAGTGAATATTTAATCTATATGGCCGATCGATTGATGATCATATGTAAGACACTATGCGAATCACCTATGGGGTTGATCGACTGATGGACCTCTATAGGGTAATGCGTTGTCTATCTGGGGACCGATCGACCGATGGTCCCTTATGAGGTGACGCGTGATTCATCAGTGGGACCGATCGACCGATGGTCCCTTGTGACATTCATATGTAGTTTATTTAAGTGGCCGATCGATCGATGGTCAATGGGTTCACATGGTTTCTGTGGGTCGACCGACCGATGGTTCTGTTTCATATGTAAGCCCTCCCAGCCTTGTTCGATGGACCGGAGGACTGTGCGCTGCCGATGGTCCGATGGGACATATAGTACATTTTCTATTTGTGAATTACATTCACATGTTTGAGATATAATCTTTTAGTCTTTGTTTTCTCTATCAATAAGATAAAGTTTCTTCATTTTCTCTCTTTCTTCATGTTCTTTCTGTAACATCACATTTTAGTAGTATAAAACTAATAAAATAAAGCATTTCACAATAATCTTCAAAGACAGATTAACAAAATACAAAATATATTAATACAATCATTTAAGAGTTCATACTATAAAAATATATCATTTATACAATAACACCAAACATGATGCAAATGTATCTTTATACTAAACGTACTAACCATTCATACATCTACATCATTAGATTTTTAGGATGTCACTTTATTTCAATTCACAGTTCAATACATACACTAAAATAACACAACCATAAAATCTCCCCATAAAGCCCATGGAATTACATCAAACACATACAATGCTCGTATATTTTAACAAACCCATTATCATCACAGTTTACAACAATAGTTTCACAATCATATACATCCTTAATCACATTTTTCATATTCACATATCGATAATTCCATCTTAAATTCCAAATATCAAATAATCACATATTCATACATCATATTCTCATAACTATCTTAGTCAACCACATGTTAAAATAAGGAATTAATGTAAATAAAATTGTAGTTTTCATGCAATAATAATTCATTATATAAAACTACTATAGGATCTTAAAATTCATGAGTCTCACAAATTCACATATATAAATCATAATAGGATACTAACCTTGATCAATGAGAGATCCAATGAGAATACGTTCTTCAATTAATTCTAACTATTAAAATAACTCAAGGTTTCTCTTGGGCGAGATATTGTCGCTTGAGCGACATTTATACAAAAAGTGAAATAAAACTTTAGAGCATTCTCACCTGGGCTCTCGCTTGAGTGACAAAATTCTTGCTTGACCTAAAATTCTAACAAAGAGCAAAGTGAAATTGTAGCTATTTTCGTTTAAGCTAGATTTCTCTCACTAAAAAAATAGTAGATTTTTACCCTATTCTCAACACCCAAAATCAGAAACACAAACCACAACAATTCCATATGCAATCATCAATTCAACACACCAATTTACAATTAAATACCAATGAGAAGTTCATTTTGAAAATTCAAAAAGAGCTAACTTCTCTTACCTGACAAAATGGCTCTAGGAACACCAAAACACCTTTAGCTCCACGATGCTCTATCTATACTTAGGAACAACACAAGAACGATCAAGATCTACCGTTATGGTCACTGACCAACAAAGACTCATAAGGAGGGTTAAAACCTAACATGTAACCAAAGGAGAGTCACATGCGAGCCGTAACAGATAAGATCCACATGAAAACGAGCATAAATTCAACTTACATAGTTGAAGAAACTAGTCGGACAAAAAGGAAGAGCTTACCAAGAAAATCACCCTAGTGATCTCCGATCTTCAAACAAAAGAACAAAAGATGAGAACTCCTAAAGAGAAGTCAAAGAACTCTAGAAAAGTGATTTCTAGAGACACAATGTGTTTTAAAATAATGAAACTCCTTTATAGCAAACCTATTTATACTAAATTTTTAATGTTAAAATAATTGAGTCTTACTTCTAAAATGTCATTTTCTAGGGTTTTACACTTTCTCTCATTGCTTTCTGTCTTCTTTCTTTTTGTTATGATGCAACTATCTCTCCAACACCTAGATCTTGACTTATATGCCTAATAACGTGGACTCTGTTATGGTATCAGAGTTATTATTTTGAATAGCTCTGCTATATGACTCTGATTCCTTTTTCTTTCCCTTTCTTTCTTGCTTTTATCTTGGTTTCTTTCCTTTTTTTTCTCATGGGAGATGAACAACTAGTGCAGAGTTTTCCATACTTGCATTCGAATGAAAATCCTACTATAACTTTGGTTTCACTCGTTCTTGATGTTTGCAATTATCGCTCTAGAAGCATATCAATTATTATCGCTTTAAGTGCAAAGAACAAATTAGAGTTTATTCTTGGGATTGCACCTCGACCTACCAAAGATAATTCTACCTTTTCTTCTTGGTATAGATGCAACGATATGGTTGTATCTATAGGTTAAAAATTGCATGTTTAATACACACAAAGAAAAATATGGATCTATTTTGGAAAAATCATGCATACTAAATAATAAGGGGAATAAATGTTTAAGGAAAATACCTTAATTGATAGTAATGGTTCTAATAAATTTCTTCTTCAAATGTATGAAGGCTTTACGCATGAGGATGACAAAAATACTCATGCTCGCGAGTGTATGCAAATATCAAGCTCATTCTACTCTCAGAATCTCACTCTACTTTCCAAATGTCCCCAAATTTCAATCACGTTCCCAAATTTCAATCCTAACGTAAATAAAACCTTGTTTGAATCTCATTAAAATCTAACCTAAAAAAATATTCACCACTAACAAATAAATACTTATTTCTAAGTAACTTACAAATGACAAGCATGTCTCACATTTTAGTCTACCAATAACCAATTTGATACCTTAACAAATAAAATAACTTTAACTTTATTGAAAAAAATTTAGAAAGTAAATTAATCATAACCTTAAATATAAAAGTTAAATTGTTAATTAAATTTTCGATGAATTAATATAAACCCGAAAACACAGCCCGTCCCACTTTAAAACTGGTAAGTGAAAAGAATACATCGGCGTACAACTGCAGTCAGTGCGTTGAACTCTTGGATTAATTTCTGAAATTACTACACTTTATATTATTTATTAAAATAATGGTGCTATGAAAGTCATTAACGTTGGGGATGTAGTTCAAATGGTAGAGCGTTTGTTTAGCATGCGAGAGGTACGGGGATCAATACCTTGCATCTCCACTTTTCATTTTTCACCTGTGACTTGTTACATTCATTTTTTATTTACATCTTATCCTTTTTCTCTACTTTCCTTGTCTTCATCCTATTATTCGATATCTCAATTAAATTTATCTTTACTCAAAACTTCTTATAATTTAAAATTAATTTATATGTAAGTTGGTATGTAAAACTTTCATTTTATCCTTCTTATAACTCATGAAGCAATTAAAGTATTAACTTCATAACTTTCATAACGTGTAATTAAAATATAATATAATATTAAATAAGTCAATGTTATTTAAATTTTAAATGTATCGGTTTTTTTTTTGTTTAAATAATTTTAATTTAAAAGCAACCTTAATAAACAAAACTCACTCACTCAAAATATTACACAAGTTTAATTCATCTATCAAGTTGTAACTACTTAATTAATTTTAAATAATGTCCTTAAAAAGGATTGTTGATAGTTAATTAGATTTTTAGGGTTATAATGTGTTTTAAAGTGCTAAAGTATGTTAATTTATTTTAATGAATAATGACGGTATAATGTTAGAGTTTAGACTTTGTGTATTTTTTGGTCACTACGGTGATTCCAGTTATTTGCTAAATTACTATTCTTCACTTTGAAATAATTAAATTACTCAATTGGTTATGTAAACATTTTTAATGTCATCTTTTTATATAATTTCAATCACAAAATAACTCTATAAGCTTTGAGATTGACTTAATTAATGATAATGTACTTGTACAATGTATGTAAAACACATGTTTCTACATTTATAATAAAATTAATTTAAAAACATAAAATAGTGCTTGTGTTTTTAATATTGAAAATATTAATTTTGATTTAATTTAGAATTTATGATAAATTTAAGTATTTTCCATTGAATGTTTATTAAAATTTTAATTTTATTAAATATTAAAATATTTTTACACTTTTTAATTGAGTTTTTGTTACAAAGACTCTGATAAAGACTTAAAATATTCTGACGTTGGTATATTGATTTTTTTAATATATTTTTAAACATTAAAACTAATATCTAGCTGTATATTTTAAAGGTAAGAGACGACAATAAAAACTCACTAAAGAATCCAACTTATTCTAACATTTGCTATAGTTGAGACACATTACAAAATGTCATAAAAATGATTTTTAAAATTATTTAACATTGTAAATAGTCATTTAAAAACCTTTCGATTATGAAACAAAATAACATGTAAAAAGTTATGAAAACCATTAAAATTATAAAACTTGATTAAGTAAAAATATTAATACGCGTTTATTGAATATAATCTGTGATTGGCTTGAAAAGTGAAAACCGGACCCATAATTTTCCTTTGAACCGACACACCTCTCACCGCCCGGCTAAGTTTATGAAGTGAGCCCCAACAAGACAAGGACTCTGGTCTTTTTTATTTTTCTAAAAAGCACTTTAGATTTTAGAGAATATCTTTGTCTTTTGATGGGATGAATAATAAAAATTTAATCTGTAATAATCTTTAATAATCATTTTCAATATCCCAAAATCTAAACCTTTGCTCACTACAAAAGCTTCAACAGTGTCCTACCTTCTACTCTACTTCTGTCTGTCTGTCCCTTCTTCAATGTTGTCTGCATCTCTCTCTGAAATGCTGAACTAAAGCCCCAAGCTTGTTACTTGCAATTGATTAAAGAGATACATATATATACAAAAAGGCTTCAAAATGAGGGGTCCTTTGGGTGCTGTCATAGGGAGGTACCCTTCAAGTGATGGAAGCACTCATTTGGGTGGAATCATTAAGCACAACAGAAAATGCAGAGACATAACTGTTCTTGTTATCTTTATAGCTTTCTGGATTGCCATGATTGTCAACTCCAGCTTTGCTTTCAACCGAGGAAACCCATTAAGGTAAAGATCTTAAAGTTTGTAACTTTATCTGATTGTGCATTTTGCTAATGGAGTTTCTGTAAGTGGAAGCTCTGGTTTTGCCATGGGTGTGTTTAGCAATTTATGGATTCCCTTGTTTTTTTGTGTGTGTGTTGGGGGAAGGGGTATTTCTTGCGGTCCAACATTTTTCTACTTAACCTTTTTCTTTCAAATTTTTGGTTTTTCAATTTGACTAATTGTTCAACTGATATACCACAAAAATCCTATCTTTATTAGATCTTCTGTTATTGCATGTTATCTTCCAGTGTACTAATTTTGTTATTTATTGGTTGCTGAGGAAATGAGAGTCTGAAAGAAGACGTGAAACTTGATTGTATGGTAGCATGAAACCTGTAATTCTTTTCAAGCGTTTGTTGTTAGGGTTGTGTAAGTTGTTGTCACTGGTTTTTTTGTCTCACTAGGCTTACTTATGGGCTGGACTACAAAGGAAATGTGTGTGGGCAGAAGCATGCAGCTCAAGATCTTCGAGAATTGGAGCTGAAATACTGGCTAAATCCTAATCAGGTTTATCAAAGTGGATTGAAGGACAGCCAATTCAAACTTTCCAATGCCCGTAGTATATGCTTGCTGGACTGCCCTATACCTTCTGAAGATTCACTTACTTGGGTGTGTGATTATCCTGAAGGAGATATTCGCGTGTCACTGAATGATTGGATTGATATGAACTACGATTATTTTGAGTTCCTTACGCCAGAAATGAGAAACTCTTCACTTCAACTTCAGGGCCCTTGTTATCCTGTCATATTTCCTAGTGTAAATGGTGAGAAAACTTTTGCATTCCTAATATGTCATTGTTGCCAATGTTGTTAAATGGTGGCACCATGGTGTGATGGACCTGCCATATGCAATTTGTGTAGGTGGCCTTCTATGGAAGTGCCATTGGCATTGACCACAATGGTGTGGTTATATGGCAGAATTTTGGCCTTCCACCATTGATAACACTGGTTGTTGCATGCCTGCTAATGGTTCTGTTGTGTGGATTCATTACTTTGTCTTTTTAACATGGTTGCTAATTTTGCCTCTTGTAAGGAAAGTGTTATGTTTAGGTCTTATTTTTCACCTTTCTTTGGGGCACGGAGAGTGGACAGGGCGTAAGGGAACTGTCCATATCCTACATATGATGAACTTTATGAAGTGCTTGATTCTTAGAGCATACTTTTTTTGTCTAGTTTACTGGAGTTGCCAATTCATCGCCAGAGCTTCAAATGTATCTTTAAAGCATTGGCAGCAGATGGGTGGAGTTAACATCAAAGAAGACATTGTTATTGATAAGTCCATTCATGAATATATCAATTCTCAGTCAGCTGTCTTAAAGGTTAATTTTTTGCTCTTTCTACCTTTTTCTTTAATTGATGTTATGAGTCTGATTTTTCTCTGGAAAAGCATAGCCTCTTACCAGCAACTTGGTTTTAAACTTTAACACAAGAAACAAGAAATTAAAATAAGTTTGTTTCTGGGGCAAGGAGGTGTCCTAGAGATATCAGTGTTGTGCTGAAAAGATATATTGTCAAAATAGCAAAGACTGCAAATTTTTTTAATTTTTTTCTCCTCGGTTCTGTTGATAACTGTTATCATATTTCATCTTATAACCAATTGCCAAACCTGGCAAGCCTACCAGAATAGGAAATTACCAAGATGAGCTATAGGTTTTATGCAAAGTAAGATTTTATTTTAAAGCCTATTGACATTAAGTGAAATTATCCAACAAATATATAAGCCACATTCCAATACATTAGGTATTTGATGTAGAACTTCCCAACAGTTGTAACAAGTGAAAATTAAGGAGGCTTGTGGATATGCATTGTGCTATGAAATCTTATACCCTACCTATTTTCACACTGCCTTTCCTTCACCCTTTCTGTCACTTTCACTCTTACTAATGACAATTGTTTAAAACTTTGCTTTGTATTTTCATTTTATCTGCCTTTGAGCATTATATTATGCGTTACAGAAATTTGAAGTTTCATAAATACTTTTATTTGCAGAGATACATGGCTGACATAGGAAAGTCATGGCCTGTGCTGATTGTTTGTGGGGGGATTTTACCTCTGTTTCTGTCTGTGATTTGGCTGCTGATGATTCGGCACTTTGTTGCTGCTATGCCTTGGGTTACAGTGGTTTTGTTTAATGTTCTAATGATATCGATTACAATGCTTTTCTACCTTAAAGGTTAGAATCTCTCTGCTGGGATATTTTGATTTCCAAATGCATGTTTCTTTTAAGGAAGTAGCAATATACAGGAGACAACCAACTATGAATTGTTTTTTGTTATTCATTTTTTCCTTTCTTTGCTCTGCATATGTAATGTTTACTTGTCGGCTGCATGGCCTATTCATTATTTAGTTCACCACTTTCATAAACACCCTTGCGTCAGCTGTACTTTTGCATCCTCTCATGTATCCAATCAAGCACACAACTCTTCTCTTGTCATATTTTTAGTTTGACACATGTTGCAAACTTATAGTTAGAGGCTTGCCACATATTTACTTGTGTAACAATCTAGACCAAAAATCGAAAAGGAATTTTTGGATTGGACCAGCACAAAAAGTTTTCTACATAATTTATGTTAAATTTTATGGCTGGTGGTATGAGGAGGAGTCCTTTGAAAAGAAGCGGACAATTTATTTGTAATGTGTTTTCTTTTATTTAATATTAGATTTTGAATTCCTATAAAAATATTAGATGATACAGCTAATTTTGAGTTTGCATTTGATAGCACAGCGATTCATTAGAACTTGGAAATGATCCAGATATCCCTGATCTTCCTTTTGGGCATTGAAACAATGAAAAAAGAAATGTTTGCTTGTGTGGAATAGAACTCTTAAAATATTCAAATGTAGGATGAAAGAATGTGTATAACTAACAGACGTAATGTATTGGTGATTAACCTTGAAGTCTTATTGTTCTTACTTCTTTTAGTTTTGAATCATCTAGCCAAATGTTTTCTTTTTCTAGGTTTTGAGCATGCATCAACCAAACAATAATGCCTAATGTCTAATTCTTGACTTTCAGTTGGCTGGATAGGAAATGATGTTATTTCCCCCATTATTGGTGAACATGATCCTTACATTCATGTTTATGTGAGGGTGAGTATCATCTTGATTGTGTCCTTATGTATTTATTTTCTGTCTCTACATTAATGATTTATATTTATTGATTTAATGTTTGAATTCATTTGCAGGAGCTGACTCATCTACGGGTTTTCACGGTCCTTATGAGCTTTATCATGCTTGTTGCAATTCTTACATCAATTGCTATTGTTCGGCGCATCCTTATGGCAACTTCTGTCCTTAAGGCAAGCATAACTTTATTGAATGCACTTATGAAACATGATTGAGTTTATTCTTTTGGTTCATTGATTGATTTCTGATTGTGGTTATGTATATTTTTAATCTAAAAAATTTATTAGGCTGAACATCCAATTAGGGGCAGATTTATCATGCATTTTTAATAATCTCTTATGTAAGAAAAACATTATTTTCTTTGCAAAATTGCTTCAAATGAACTCTTGTCATGAAGTTGGTGAACGATAAAAAGCTAAGGTGAATTACCCATTACCTAAATGTATTATTGCACATTTTCAGTGATGCCTGTTTTAAACTTTGCTTATTGGATTTCTGGGCTCCCTTCCTATGTGGATAAATGACTCAAATGTGTAAGCCCATTTGTCTCATTTATTTAAGTGGAGAAAGGTCAAAGTACGGTCATGTGTGTGAGACTATTAAAAATACAACAATGACAACAATGGGAGAGGGAAGAGGTGATACTATTGTGATTTCCACAGCACTTTGATTGCACCAAATTTCACTTACGCTACACAAATCTTGCCCAAGCCCTGAGCCAATTTTGAACCAGAATCTGGAATCAGTCTAAGCACCACAACCAATACCAAACTAGCACTGTGATGCACACCAAATAAGACACCAAAGGACCAGAACCAACAACAACTTATGCACCTTGATTAGAATTTTGACCAAGCCCTTTTGAACTAGTATTAACACTAGAAATAGTTTCAGAACCACAATCAAGATTAGCACCACAGAACCAGAACCACGGCCAGCATCAACACTTGGTCAGGTTTGGCACCAAAGTTTTCACTCATAAATATCTCTGTTAGGTTTTATGACAAATGTGGTGACAATTTTCGAAGGATTTTGTGGTGGATTGGTGAAATTAGGTTTTCTTACTAGTTGACACTAAATTGATTCACAAAAGTCATGGATTAATCCTTACTGTACATACCAAACAAGGGAACCTCATAGAGAGTATGGAAGGGTGATCTTCCACAAAAGTGACTCCACACACCTACACTCCATCAAATCCAATTGGCCATGAGAGCGAATCAATTTGTTCAATGTTCTTGTAAGATCAAATCCAAATATTGCATCTCCTATTTTCTACGGAACATGAGAATATCTCATGTTTAAGCTAAATCATGGATTTAAGAACATAATTAAGAACATAAGAACAGTATAGGAACATAATAAAAATAAATGTCTGGATCAATTGTTATAAAAAAATACAAACAAAAGCACCTGAATCAAGTATTCATGGACTTTGACTTTCCATGGTTTGAGAAATGTAAGTTTTTGACAAGCTAGACTGGGTGAAAGATTGTGCTTGGCTATTGGGTTTTAAACTTAGATATTCCCCATACTCTTAATCAGAAAATATGGATTCAGCCTTCTCAAATTTAAAGACATTGGTTGTTTTGTCAAGGAAACCATGTAAAGAGAAACACTTTTCTTGAGTATGACTCATTCTCTTACAATAAGAGCATTGGGGACAGCCTTGATCACTTTACCCTCCTCTATTTATGCGGCCTCCCCTCCTATGAGTAGACACCATGGCAGATGATTAAGCATAATCATGAAGATTTTTGTTGGCAAGAGTGGGAACACAAATTAGTCGTGTTGTTAGGCTTTCTAGAAGTCATGCTGTGTTCTGTTTTGTTTAAAAGATATCTATTTATGAACATAATCATAATGATATTGAATGTTATTTGTAGAAAATGCTCTTGGCCTTCATTCAAAAGGTGTTTGAAGTTTTAAATGCTCTAAGAGTTCCCAATATATTGGGTTCCGTAGATTGTTTGTTGCAGCAAGGCATAAAGTTTAAAATCCATCTTCCACTATTTGTTCAACCTCGATTGCTGGTATTTTACTACCATCTTCTTCCAAGTGCTTTCAAAAACCTTGGCCAAGAAACCAATGTTCAACATATGCAAAACAAGATACTACTTTTTCCCATTAAGCTTTTTTGAAGTAATTGTTGGAGACCTAAAAAAGGAGTGGATAGGTCAAGATGCTATTTTAGAATACGTAAAGAAAAGACCAGGGTATAAACACAAACTCTCAAAGTGTTCAAGAGTACTTGAATGTCAACATGTAGTAAAAGGAGGAAAAGTGGTTGGAACAAGAACTAAAAAGGTTGGTGAAAGGAACAAGGGTGGCACAGTCTAGGTGAGCAATGTAAAAAGTTTGTGTGCTAGGTGGCATCATGGCATGTGCCTCCAAAACCGGTTGAGTTCTTTGTTGTCGTGCTTAGAGTGGCAATAAAGAAGCCCAAGAACAATAAAAGAACAGGCCAAACAGATGAAGTGAATCTCACCAATTTGAAACCAAGAACAAACTAAAAGTTAGAAATGAAAGATGTCTCATGTATTTGATAATAAGGGTTATTAAATACATTGTAATGTGTCACTGTTTGTATTATTATCTGGCATGAGCAGCGTCCAACTTTATAAAGGGCTACAAAATGGTTACAAGTTAGTTAGATGTACAAAACAAAAGTCTTACTAACTAGTGTATACAAACTAGTATTGTTTCACCAAATGTTGAGACATTAGATGACCTTCTAATAGACGATGTCTATAATTATCATACAACTCCACTAGAAAACATCTATAATCATCAAACAACCTATCCTAGAAAGAGTTCATTACACGAAGATCTACATTTGTCATTTGCAGAGATGATCCAAATTTGTTGCTTGTCAGACAGAACTACAGTGGATGGCAGTAGACAGCGATGTTGTACAAAGGGTTTTGTGTCACTTGACAAGGCAAACACGACTGGGTGTTTGTAGGAGAAAAAATGATGGTGGCTAGCGACAAACCCATCAGAAATGACAAACAAAGCGGGATTGACTAGCCTTGATACCTTGACTTGAGAGTGAAAATAGAACGAATGCTTGAGAGATAAATAATCTTTTAGTTTATTCATATATTATAAGGATCCTTACATCAGAGATATTGAGAAAAGATATTAGCAACGTACTCATTGGTGATAGATAGGTAATTCAAAAAAGATAAGTTACCCTATTCTAACAAGGTGACCACTCAAATAAGTTGAACAATTCTGACAAAGAAAAAAAAGGTTTGAGTTCTTATAAGTTAACCAAGAGCACCCAAAAACTTAATCTACCACCCTACTGTTTATTCCTCCATAGGAGGTTTGATGATAAAGGGAAGCTTTATGGTGTGCCAAACCACAACGGGCTATTGTGTATAAGAGATAATAACTTCCATTAGAATTAACTAAACAAAACACTACAAAAATAGAAGTAACATCAGGGGTGTTTTGTTAATTGAAAAATGGCAAAAAGGTGAAAGTACAGGGGAATAATGTGTTAGTTTTCCCATAGAAAAAATGCCTGTTTTGGTCTCAATAAAATGGATTAGTTTATGTTATTACTGTAGTATTTAGAAACATCCTCCTCTTCTATTAGTCTTTGTGGTTAAAGTAGTTAAAACAAAATACAAACAGTAAAGTTTTTGTGGCAGACTCGTCTTATCTCAGACTTGTACTCCTTTGCCTTGTACTTGATCGTTACTTAAAGTAAGCAATTGGAGTACATGTACACTCCAGGTCAGGAAAATGCTAGCCTTGCCAGGTCTGCATCTGGCAGCAGTAGTATTCACAGCAATCAAACTTTGGTCAAATTAATTTGATCATGTATTGTTCTTGTTTAACTGTATAATTAATGGATGCTTAATATTTTATTCTTTTCTCTGCCAATAATATATTTTGTTGACCATAACATAACAATTTCATTGCTAATGTGTGATGTGTCTGGCTTATGGAATATTAATTTCATAAGTTCTATAACCTACAATCTCATGTAATATGTTAATTTTCACATCCAGTTGTCACTAAGTTATGCATAACTTCTCTTTCACAAGATTGTCACACATAACAGAGCCCTTAGTCACATGGTATGATACAACATAGCAATGAAATAATAATAAATAATTGTGGAATGATGATACAGCATATTTTCCCTTATGACACATCAGTTCAATTGATTTTAATGTAAATATTTCTCACAGGTTGCTGCAAAAGTGATAGGAGAAGTTCAAGCACTTATTATTTTTCCAATCATACCTTGTGGTATCCTTGCTATCTTCTATATTTTCTGGATTTCTGCTGCTCTTCATTTGTTCAGTTCTGGTGAGGTTGTGCAGAACAATTGCAATTCTAACTGCTGTACATATGACCTCATCGAGAAAAAGGTGATATGTGATCGGTGTTGTGGATATAGCATTCATTACACGCCGCATATTGGAGCTGCCATCCTTTTTCACCTATTTGGCGGTTATTGGGCTACACAATTTTTCATAGGTTGCTTGTCAACAGTGATTGCTGGATCTGTTGCCTCTTATTATTGGGCCCATGGTGAAGCATCTGTAAGTCAAAGTACCATGTTAATAAAGAAATGAACAATTCAGAGGAATTTTTTTTCCCATAATTGTGATGATGTATCATTAACAGAAGTAGATTGTGTGATTTAGCTCCATAAAATGGATAAAACCAGACCAAAAAGAACACCAGAGAAAATTATTAAAGGAGATTTCATGGTGAATAATGTGACTGATAAATTGCTTTTCTACCCCGTAGCCAACCAAACATTCTGGGATTGGGTGGTGATTGTTGTATAATTCTGAGATGTGGTAAGGGAAGGTTATGTTCAGAAAAAAAAAACTACTAAAGTTTGATTAGATCGACTAATTTGTAGTCTCAGCCATAACAGGGCCATGGTTTTCATTTTGGCTCAGAAATTATTCTTAATCAGTATAAGGTATACTAGTGTAGGATTAGTGATTGTTCAAATATGAATATCATTTTACTAGCTCCTCATATCTTTGATGTTTAAGGATAGTAACCATAGGTTAAGAAACATTTGATGGAAGCAAAGCATCATTATATTTGACTAAATTTCCTCATTACCTTGATCTATTAATGTTTTCCTCTTTCTACTATATCCATGTTTAATAAAGACCAAATGTATCCTTGTGTCAGGGCAAATTTTCAGCTTCATAATAATGAAAACCAAATTTAGATTAAATGACAAACATCAGGTTTTGTCAGTTTGGCTGATTGGAATTTGGTTTATCAATTAACTAAACCTTTTTCTTTTGATGGTTACAAATTATCTTTTATACGATATTAAATGTTTTTCATCTTTCTGGATGCAGCCTGAAATTCCTTTTCTTTCAGTATTTGCCTCGATGAAGAGGCTTATGCTTTACAGTCTTGGTTCTGTGGCTCTTGGTTCTCTGATTGTATCATTTGTAGAGTCAATCCGCTTTCTGCTCGAATCTATTCGCCGGAAACTAAAAGTCTCCGGTGACGTGCCTGATAGCTGGATTGGAAAAGCTGCTTACCGATCTTCTCAATGCTTTCAAAGATGTATTGGGTGGACCCTCAAATCAGTGAACCGAAATGCTTATGTCATGGTAATTTTTGTTAATCTTCCATAAGCCATTTATGTTGCATGTTAAATAGTTTGTTTATATAGACTTGTATAATTTATTAAGGTTTAAATATATTTTTGATTCCTTTAACTTTCAATAAAAATTGGAAGTAGTTCATCTTTTAAACTTTGACCTAATTTAGTTCGCAACTTTAGAAATGTATGGATTTAGTCATTTTAAACAAATGTTAAGTTTATTTGATGTTTTAAAGGTGTTTTATAATAAAATTAACAATATTTGGTTAAAATGACTAAATTTACGTATTTTTAAAGGTGGGAGACAAAATTGGTCAAAGATTTTAAAGAGAGACTAATTCCAATTTTCACTCAAAGTTAAGAGAACAAAAACATATTTAATCCATTTATTAATTTTTCTTTCTGCATTTTTACATGTCCGCCTCACACCTGCAGATTGCTATAACGGGTAAAAGTTTCTTCAAAGCTTCTGCTGTTGCAACCGAATTGATCATGAGTAACATCCTACGGATTGGACGTGTGAATGTGATTGGAGATGTTATTTTGTTTCTTGGAAAACTATGTGTGAGCCTCTCAAGTGCTGTTTTTGGTTTCCTCATGTTGGACACACACAAGTACAGATCCGCACATAACAAGATATCATCTCCACTTTTTCCTGTTGTGGTATGTTTATAGTGTTGTAAGAGTAGGACTTGAAAATCAATAATGGTTTAACCAAAATGAATCTTGAATTGTAATTTTGTGCAATGCAGGTTTGCTGGGGTCTTGGATATGTTGTTGCAACTCTTTTCTTTGCAGTTGTGGAGATGTCAATAGACACCATCATTCTCTCTTTTTGCCAAGATTCTGAAGAGCATGGAACAGCACAGTATGCTCCACCTCTTCTCATTCAAACCCTGGAAGACCAAAATGAGACGCAGAGACTTACACAGTGAAGTATTTTCTTGTTCTATTTTCTCTGTCATGAATTTTAACAGGGCTTCAGGATTTTGAATTTTGTTAAGGTGCTTCAGGATTTCCTTGTATATATATATGCCAACAAAGGTTTCCTATGATTAAGGTAGCTTCTTTAGGTAGTTTTAAATCTTTGACAAATGGGTTATTCTAGGATGTGATGTTATGGCCACAACCAAACAAATCCAATCATTGTTCTTGTGTAATTATAACCTAACTTAAACTTGCATCTTGGGATGTTTTATAATATCTTCCGTTGTAGGTTCTTGATTGTCAATTCTTGAGTTTCAATGTTAGTGCTATTCCAGCCATTCTAGAGGAATCACACCATTAAACTCATAAGTAAAATATACGAAAAATAAATGCACCATACTATTACATTTAAACCAATGAAAAGGAGGAGAAAGCCAAAAGTAAAAAAAAAATAAAAATAGGAACATAGGATGCAACTTTCCTTAGATATATTTCTACTCGATAATGTATGATTATATATTAAAACATATCTTGTTCCTTGTTGCCATATAACTTTCATAATAACACCTAATAAAGAAGTCTATATAAAAACAGTTTTGGCTCGAGTGTTCCAAGACCTATGCAAGAAATGGAGGCTTGTACTTCCTGCACCCCACAATTTCTTCGTGCGCCCCTTCAAAGTTTCAAAATGACCATTTTACCATCCAAAAAAGTGGCTTTAGGATACTTTTCCAAACAAACTTTTCAGAATTTTTGGAATAAATTTTCTAGAATGAATTTTTTGGAAACAACTTTTCAGAAACCATAGAATGAGGTTTCTAAAATATTCATACATCAAAAATATTTCGGATAGAACTTTTCAAAATGTATGAAATGCATTTTGGAAAAAGTTTTCCCAAATGAGTTTGTTTTTTTGTGCATTTTTTCCCTTCTTTAGTCCATCAAATTTCATCTCTTACTTCATTAAAATCTTTTAGAAAATACTTTTTATAAAAGGAGGAGTGATTGGTTTAAAAAAAAATCTAAAAGTATTTATTGTGTTTCGGAAAATAAATTTTCGTATAGGAAAAGTGATAGGGTGCAGGTAATAAAATGACAGGGTCCATGAAGTAATTACCAAATAGGAATTGTAGATCAACAACACTGCAAACATGATAACTTATTTCTTAAAGTTTGTGGTTTCTATAATATTTTTAAATAATTAAATATTAATTATAAAGCGACATATGATTATACATATATTTAAATAATGTTTTAAAAAAAATTCATTTCTAAATTATTTTTAAATAATTAAACATAAATTATATAATGATATAAGGCAATACATAATATGTGTAAACTACTTTTATATATATGAACACATTGTAAACCACTCATCTCAAATATTTCGTAAAAAATATTTGTTATGAAATCATTTGCAAAGATCAAACACATATAACAGCATCTGAAAAATGACATCAATTCCTTCATGTAACATAGTAAGGATCCAATTATGCAGTTTGTATAATAAAGACTCTCATAAACTGTGCATCAATATCACAAAGGAGTTTTCTGCAAACTGCATTGACATCCATTTTCTTTAATGTATAATCAACTTTAACAATTTACATAAAGTCAAATCCAAAAAGAAATTGTGTTACTGCATGATACCAACAAAAGTCACTCATATTCTATAGTTATTCCACATAAATTAGCACTATTACCTTGTAAAGCTTTTCTTAATTGAACTAGTAATCATCTTATACATCTTTAATTATCATACTATCTTCATCAATATATCAGTTAACCTTTTTCATTTTCCTCCATTGCAGATATTTTATCTGCCACTTGGCATAGAGGAGCATCTTAAAGTTACTTCAGCTTTAGAACTGCTATGTGCTGAAGATATTGAAGCAGAGGGTCTTAGGAGGGGTGTGGCAGCCCTACTTGAAGTTTCATTAGCAATGGGAGAAGGGGTAGATGTAACAGCTGGCACTGGTTGCAATTCTACTTCAGGGGCATCAATTAATTGATCATCTTCTTCAATAGACAACACAGTGCTTGTGTCTGTATGAATGGTGGAGTCATCAGGGAACAGACCATGTTTTCTCTTCTTCCTTGCTGCCTTACCCCATCCATGAATTGTTTCTCTTATCCTCTGTGGGATTAATGCTGCCTTGTAATTTGTTCCCATCTGACATAAACATTGAAAAGCTATTAAACACTGAAAACTTGTCAGATATAGAGTGTGTGATTTACAGTTTCAAAAAATTGTTATTAGTTTTCAAAACAAAGCTATACAAACAACTGGCTAAACAACTGGCAGAGATATAACACCAATGACACATGAGCCCAACTCACACATAAGAGATTGATATCGTCTTCAACAAAAAACTTTAAGACAATAAATTTAAGGGTTTTTATCTTTATATGGTGTTCAACTTTCTTATCTTTACTTAATATGAAACTTAGATTTACATTTGGATTTCCAACAAGTATCAGCTGGTGTAATTAATAGAAAAGTAGTATAAGATGAGAAAACATCTATTTGTTTCTGTTCTTTGGATTTTAAATCACAAGTTTAAGAAACAATTTTCAAATCTGTTAAAAAGTAAACTATAAACTTAATTCAATCCCACACAACCGATTTGTAAGGTGAAGTCGGCATCCACTTATAAAACTGGTGGACATGGGAATTCTAGCTAAAATTCCCTTGCCTTTGGATGAGAAATTGATTTTTGAGTAGTGTGGAATTACTCTAGAAAACAACTTTTAAAACCAAAAGATGAGAAGAGAATTAAACAAATCCATAGTAAGATATTATTACATTTTCCTTTTTCTAACTGGGGTTAACCTACCTGTGTAACAAGTGCATATAGTGGCAAGGTGCTATAGCTACAAAGAAACTGTCCTGCAAAGCTGCAAAGTTGAAATGTAAGGTGCATGTTGATTTGTCTTGTGTAAACTAAACCAGTAAATATCCAATGCTGACATTTTACATTAAATAGTTGAATAACGTCCATGCCAAGTAGTTATTTTATATTAATGGCATGTTAATTCTTTATTGAATTAGTTTACACGAGCATTGCATATGTAAAATCCTGAATAAGGGGAAAAAGTTGATTTCTGCATACCCCAATATTAGCCTTAAATACAGGAGAAGGTGATTCCTAATAAAGCAAGAATCATATCCGAACTGCCACTGTAGTCAAAAAACACATTTTGCTAGTTTAGTCAAATGCAAAAACTCAAAGTTGCAATCTGTATTATGATTCAGTAACACAAATATATAGCTGTATCTTATTTTTTTCACTATAACTCCCTAAAACTGAATCTTGCTTAAAATTTTGGGTAATGTGACAACTTTTTAATAATTCAACCTTAAAACAACATGATTCCTATTGGTCCATGTGTAATTCTAGGTTGTAAAATGGACAAGGAAGTACCCAGAACCAAAAGAATGAAGCCAGCTCAAAAGCATTCTGTCAAAAAGAATACGAATCATAAGTTAATACTAAAATAAGAAACTTAAGTAAGAAAACATGGCATAAGATGTAGACGAACCATGGCCAACCTGGAAGAGAATGAAATGGATCAAGGACAACAATAGTTCAGGCTTATTAAACCAGAAGAGTTCATCACGAGGCCTCAACTTTGCTTCTGGGAAGAACCCTGCAATTCCAGCATTCTCCAATGCCAAGGTTGCAATGACATGCTGTAGCTTTGTTCCCACCAATAGCACAAGCTGTTCATGAAACATAATGAATGCATTGTTGAATATCATCAATAATTTACTCAACTAAATTAGGATATCTAAAAGGAAATAGCGAAGTAACTTACAGATACAGGAATGATAGCTATCCAGAAATATAGGTTAGATCCTGCATAAACCACCCGAAAAAATGACCATATGTAAGATTCAACAGTATGCAAAACCAAGATTGACTTGGCCACAATGCTTCAGTGAATCTTACAGAGAAAAGGGACTGAAAGTATAAGCATAAGAGATTTTTTTAAGGGACGGTGAAGAAGCATGTTAAAATCAAGGAATTATAAACTGATTTTCTCCTAGATTGCTTTTAATAGGCTATACCTTTAATGTTGAAAAGCATGAAGCCAACAACAAATCCCCAGAGTGGGCCACTGCAAGAGATTTTAAAGACAATAAGCTGAAAAACTAAAGCAATAAAAATCTAAAAAGATTAAGTCCAAGATAATTTTCAACCAATATCATGTTAAGAAGTAGATTTTAAACCTAACTTAATCTTACAAAACCAACTTGTAAGAAGTCGAAGATAATTTCACTAGGATAGGTTTTAACTCATGGTTCTGATACTATGTTATGGAGTGCATTGTAAGTCTAACTTAACCTTACAAAACCAGCTTGTAAGGTGAGGTTTGCACCTACTTATATACTGTAAACTGGTCTTATCACTAGTCAATTTCCAACAATTTGCAATGACTATAGCATAGAAAATTTAACTACCTCTTAAAACACTAAATACAAGTAAATGAATATTTACAATTAAAACAGGTCATCTTGGAAATTTAAGATAATGGGAATGCACATAAGAGTGCACTACACTAGAGATGTTATAATACTTAAATAACAGAAATTGGTGTTTGAAGATAAAATCATGAAACTGTCTGCTGAATCTCGACTATTTCTAACCTCACACCAACTATCCTTTGGAATTCCTCTTCCATAGACCGAACCATGTAGCTGTGGAAATCATACTTTAATGAAAGGTGGTGATTCTGCCATGAAGAATGAAAACATAGTTAAGTAGTTTACATTCACAAAATAGTTTTGTGAGATGAGAACCACATTAGATAGCTTGTGAATAAAAAGCATCCATACAAAACACAAATTTTATTGCAATACTGCGTACCATGATGAAGCCTTTGCGAAGTGTAAGATAATCAGCACGAACCACAGAATGTGCAAATTGTCGAAAAAAACATGTCTGCAGCTTATTTAAAATAAAATTAGATAGATATGCAGTTATACTGAGTAAATGCTTCAAAATGAAACCGGAATTTACATAGAATTAGATGATCAAAATGATATATAAATTTAGTAGTAGAGGGTACACGGTACAATTTGATCAAAAGCTGAAAAATCTACTCTTTTCTGCATATTATGATTTTAAACATTCGTGATATCTTCCTAATTTCTTCAAATAAATTTAAGAAACTAAAGAGGGGAATGCTAAAAAAACAATAATGAAATGAAACCAATTGGAAACAAGAAAGCAAAGGGAGATATATGTAGTTACCACCCAAATAAGGGAACTGTTTTTGAACAATGGATTTGATACATGAGACTTGACAAAGGTTGATTGCCTTCTCATAGTCAACTCTCTTGTAATTTCTGTTGAAACAAAAGAATTGAAAAATCAAATTCAAAATATGGTTACAATATGCACTTCATGAACACATATTTTCTGTCAATGAACTCTCCTAAAAGCCTACTAAACAGGATCAGTGAAGTGAATTAGGAGAGGTCATACACAAATGCTTTTGGATTTTGATTATATAACAGATTGTGTTATCTGCATTGACTACATAACTCAGAGAAGAGATGCATTATAAAAATAGTTTTTTAAGTTTGTATATCAATCATACAACTAAAAACATAGAAATAGTTTTCATTCAAAGGGCAATGTGCTTACCAGATAATGAATCACGCCGATCCATGTGAGCCTCATCTTCCCACACTCTCCAACTGTGAATCTGGTTTGAACTACTATTGTTATTATGTCAAACAAAATCCCAAATGATATTTTTTACTTTATAAGAAAAATGCACAAATCTTTTCCATGGATTACTTAGTTAATTTTCATAGGACCAATCTCCGTACTTTTACTTTGTTTGAATAATAGTCCTTTTCTGACAACATAAATGTAATGTACATCGTATCAAAACTTATTTCCAAATAAAATCATGTTAGACATCATTATGAACTTGATATCTCAATTATGCTGGTATCGTAAAGTCCATCCATCATTTATCAAAACTTATTAGAAATCTCTCAAAGTATTTTATAACATCATCCCAATTTGTTCAAGGTTTTAAGCATGGTAAAGAACTAGAAAAATCATTGTGAAAACCCAAGCGCATTTTGAAGAAAATTTACACTAACCATTTTTTTGAAACAGTGACAAGTATTTGGCAGACATTCTTAATCTATAAACAGAAAACAATAACTCACCTTCACAATGGCCAACAACATAGTTAGGCAACTGTAAGATATATGAGTTACTGCCATGACAAAAATGAACCTGTGCAGCTGCTCTAGACCTTCATACGAAACAAATGGTTCATAACCCTGACCATGATAACAAAGTTGCAAATTAACTACAATGATTTAGAGCAGTAAAAGCAAGTGATAGTCAAATTTTATACATGTAAGGTATATTATTGCTCATGCCTCTTTGCAAGTGCTTCTGTTTATTCCATTCAACATCCTCCCAGATACATGATAAGCAGAAGCCATCCATAATTTACGCTTTTCAGAGCCATTCTCTTCCATTTGTTCATCAATCTGTGATCGAGTGCATGGAGCAAAAGCACTGTTGTAGAACTTAGATGGAATGCAGATATTAGCTATCATGCGTGATGTAGCTGTTAGTAAGAGTGATATAAACCCGAGTAACATCAATTCTGAAGATGGAATTCCAAAATAATGGGAACTGATTAGTAAGAATTGTTGTTTATATCTGAAACGAATACAATACAAGTATAATTTAATGCACAGCACCTTCTTTCATCTTCTCTAAAGCTGCAAGCAAAGGTTTCCGGTTAGTTTTCCGTAGCCACTGCAGCCACAGAAAAACATAATCACACATCAGAATTCATGCCAAAGGCAAAGTATTTGATTAATGAAAGGATTGTTCTTCAATCACAAGTGAGACAAGTATGTGATTAAGACAGAATCAAGCTCAAAAGTTTAAACAAAAATGAAAAGTGAAATGCATATGAAAAGTTAAACAAAATTTCAACTTTTACCATACAACTTTTTGCAATACCAGAGAAATTAACATCAAGAAACAGCATAGATTCTAGTTTAACTATTACTTACATTGCTTAAACGGTGAATGGAGCGTTCCACAAGCAGAGAGACAGCAACAAAGACAGTTAACACAGTAGCAACAGACCATGTAGGAGTCAAGGCCAGTGACCTTGTTTCCTGTGCATTATTGTCCATTTTGAAATACCCAAATCACAGACCAAACCTTGAATATGGCTATGGCTATGCCTAATAAAGTCACAGGCCAACTTCTTCAATGGACTTAAGACATAGTCTCATCAAAGATCTCATTGGAAAACTATACAAATAGAACTCATAAGTAGAAATTCTAAAGTATCTTTCTTCAACAGACAATACAAAGTAGTGATCTTGACTACTAATTTACATACAAATACAAAGATACAACAGATCAAAGGAATAGGAATAGAACCCAAATGGAAGCTTTAATTTCCAATCTCTTTTTCATTGACTCCAAGGTTTGAACATATACCATTTGCTAACAAAGAAAACTTTGGTAAAGCCCCCAAATGAACATGGTGATTAGCTCCTCACTGCATGTCAAAATCTTCCATAACCATCATCAAAGACTCTTCCAGAAAGAAAAAAGAAAACTATTTCCAATATGACAAAGATGGTGAAAAGAAATTTCCTTGACCTTGTTTCTCTCACTTTCTCCAGAGAAAATGAAAAAGGAAAAAGCAAACAAAAAAAAAAAGGCTCTTTCTTTTCCTTCCTGAGAGCCCTTCTGAACTCTATTCAGACCAACCTTATTTGCAAAATCATGCTCACATTCCAAAGACACTTTACTAGTTCCTTTAAAAGCCCAATATTTTCCTTGATTCTAATTTAACGACAGTGCCTAGCAGATTCAGACATTCTCCAATGGGAGTAAAGGCCACAACTTTTTCCCAAACATGAAGTGCCCACAACCTTAAACCCCTGTCAGGAATCTAGGAAACTCAGACCGGAAGCTGTCACTCTGTAAGAAGTGAACCCAGAAGAGTTAAATCTGAAGATCTCTCTCTCACTCTGTCTTTCACATAGTCACAAGCTGTAACTGACAAACTAGTTGTTTGTTCCTAATGCAATACATTGAATGAGTTCACCAAAAACTACATGCATTTTTATGATTCCAATATAAAATGAGGGACAAGGCGCGTCTTTTCCAGCTGCAATATCATGTCAATTCACTCTGTTCAGTATCTCTTCAATGGGCCACAGGTGCGTGCCAACTCCCACTCATGCACTATATAATATACTAATCAACCACATCTACCATGTTGCTTGATTCTTGTGTTCTTTAACCAGGTAAGTTCAAATTACATGAAAGAAAAAAAGGGTTAAAGATGAATATACTTTTTTAATTATCGAACTCACACAAAATGATAGTCTTTATGCTTTTATAAAAGATAATTCCTTGATACAAACAAAAAAGATGATAGAGTATTTTTCTTCAACTCTGTTTCATTAAGGAGAGATAACTTTTTTTACACACAGGTCTAATAATTTACCTGTGATTTATATATAAAAATTAAGTTACTTCATTAGTGATTTTAAAAGAATTGTTTTTTTCATTTAAACCATTTATTATGATTCTGAAAATTAACATATCTTTATATTAAAAGAAAATGAAAATATTTATAATGATTATGTACCGTCATATTATTTAAATAAAGTATTATCATTACTCAATGATGAATAAACAGTGGTTTAAAAAAGTATTGTTCATGCAGCATGCACGTGTTTCCCTAATACAGCTTTTATCTTTTTTCGCGCTGCAGTACGTGTATACCGCACTTGTCGTTCCTGCATCACCGTAACATTTTGCATACTTTTTTTTATATAATTTTTATTATTATTAATTGGTTTTGGTGAAAATGAATTTTAATTTGCAATCCACAGATGATAAGTAATGGTACTAGTATAAGTCGGATGCAATTCCTTTAACATTTTTATATTATTTTTAATAAAAAAATGAAGTCTGGGTACTATATGGAATAAAAATTTGCATTACCGACCGGTAAAAAATGGAAGAAAAAAAGAAGAACTTGTATTTGGATTGTGTATAATAGAGAACAAATTTGAAAATAAATGAGATGTAAATAATTTTTGATTATTTATTTAAGGAAAAGTTTGATAAAATTTGGGATAATGTAGTGTGTTAAGACATAACACATGAAAAGAAGTTTAGATGTTTGTGATTTGTTAGATATCGTCCCACAAGACCGCAAGTTGGTGATGTTAAGAGTGTTAGGTTTAGTCCAAATCTCAATCCATATTCAAATATGTCGGTGCCACATGTCCAAACTTCAATTACCATTTTCTTTTGTTTTACCAACTATATATATATATATATATATATATATATAACTAAAAAAACCCATGCATGTTCTATTATATTAAGGCATTTTAAGAGATAAAAAAAAATAAACATTTTTTAAATTAAAATTAATTTATTATAGAAATCTATAAAATAAATTACATTTAGAAGTAAAAAAAAAAATCTTTAAATTTAATGAAGTATGAGTCTATTTATAAAAGATTTCATACCACTCTTTTAATCCAAAATCATAAAACAATAAATATATATATATATATATATATTATGGATTATCCGTTTCTCTTATCTTTAACCATTATGAATGTATAATAGTTACTTTTATTTTAAATTTTTTCATTAAATAGTTACGCCAATAATTATTGTCTGGTTGTATAAAGAATTACACTAGTCAACTTATCACTTTCATTTTATTTTGTAAAAGCTTAAAAATTTATATTAACTCAAAATAAACTTATATTTAGTGTTTTAGTACAAAAAATATATAATATTACTTAAAAAAAGTCATCGATAAATATTTTTCTTATTTAACTTATTGAAATGACTCTAATCATATAAAGTACTTGACGTTGGAATATTAATACTAAAAGGAAGGTTCAAGTTAGGTCACTTATATTTGTCATGAGGTCACGCATAAAGTTGTTTTACTTAAAGAAAATAATCATAAGTAATGAGTGTATTTATATGTAACCCTAAAATTTTATTTATTTTTAATTTAAGAACTAAAATAAATGAATATATTAATTAATTAATCATTTCATTGTAGATTTACGAGACCAAAAAAAAGATTAATGATTCTTAATCGACGACTATGAATAATTAATTAATTGCATATATATATATATATATATATATATATATATATATATTATTGTTCTTCTGTGATGTTTTGGATGTGAAACAATGGAAAAGAGATAAAATTGTATTATTTTAAAATTCTAAAGATGGGGGCAGAAAAATTCAATCTTATTGTCAGTAAATATATTCATTGCAGGGTTTTTAAGTTTGAAATTGTAATAACGAGACTTGCTAGTTCAACCAAAAAGTTAATAAATTGATTTAACATAGTTTATGACCAATACAATCGGTCTGAAAATTGATTAAATGGATTAGAATAAAAGTTGAATACTTATATAATTTTGATTAAGTGTTAAAATATTAAGTATAAAGCATGATCATGTTTTGTCTACAATACAATAACTCCAACTCAACAATAAAACATGATTCATGTAAGACACAAATGTGATGTCTCACAAACGAACAATATAGTGCAATCTTAATTTTACATATGACAAAACATGAATATGTTGATATGATAAGCATATATAGATTTGAGGTAACATCGTGTATATATATATATATATA
>Ga0214543_1000725_pt1 | contig 58414 bp, 44 predicted proteins | sample CNSS2metaG_FD_160094 | JGI IMG/M metagenome (GOLD analysis project Ga0214543, IMG submission 160094) | Root nodule microbial communities from cowpea collected in UCLA plant growth center, Los Angeles, California, USA - CNSS2 | ecosystem: Host-associated > Plants > Roots > Nodule | place: USA...
AGAAATGAACCTTCACATCTAGATAGCATGCTATCTTAATGTCCAGTGGGAATTTTCAAAAAGCTTTCTTAAACAACTTCACCATATTCATAACTCTAAAAGGAAACAAGATAATCCTTCATCATTACTATAATTAGGAACAACAAATAAACAAACCCAGACATCTCACACAAACATAGTGAATGCATCAATCTTAGTTAAGCCAAAGGTCTTCGCCCAGGCTAAACCATCAAACTCGCTTGAGCTAGCCCAACTCGCTTGTGCGAGCATGCAGTAGTGGCTGCACCACATTATCTCGCTTAGGTGAGCCCGTCTCGCCTGAGCGAGACCCATATTCGCCCAATACACACAACCCCTCGCCTGGACGAGGAATCGACATAAACGGAACATCAGTTTCATCACAACCTCACTCAGGCGAGCCCTACTTGCCTGAGCGAGACTTGGTTCGCTTAATGCACCAATCTTCTCGCCTGAACGAGAAGTCGCGCCCAAAACTCAAACACACTTCTTCGCAGCCTCGCTTAGGCGAGCCATTCTTGCTTAAGCGAGAGTGTTTGTCGCTCAACCTGGATTCCCTCGCCTACGCGAGATGTTCGCGTAACAACAGGAATTGTGTCTATGCTAATCTCGCCTAGGCGAGCCTGGTTCGCCTGAGCGAGAAATGCAGACCCCAATTCTGTTTACGCACGCACACCAGCAACCATGCCCAAATCAACACTCTAAATCATACCAGAACAGTTTACACATATTTCAACATCATATAGGCATAAATTAGACTCCATATGGTTCCCAAATGCCAAGTTCACACAATTACATCATACCCAGTGCATAAATCCATTATATTCATACATTTCGTCAAAATTCCAATAAAACAATACCAAACACACAACCCCCAAAACCCCTCATGTGCGTCACGAATTTCAGGCCATAGTTTCATCAAAATCATGCCATTGCATACAATCAACACAAAATTTCGAATTCAGCTCCCCTAACCTGAAATTCTTGATTCAAATTGAGAAGGATGAAGGACCCTTAGTTCACCAATGCTTCAGCCCCTTTGTACACCCAAAACTTCCCTCTCAATCCCTAATTTCGTTTTCCTCTCTAAACTAGTTCACCATACTGCCAAAACCCTTTCTTTTCCCCTAAAACAGCCTTTTATATGAGTCTTAATTAGGGGCCTAAATGCTAAAACGAGAAATGAACCTAATGTGTTTTTAAGTTCCATTTAAGGTTAATTAGTTAGTGGTTTAATACTATTTTTCCAGCCCTTTGGTTGCTTCTCATTCTAGCTTTACCTTTTGTCCTTTCACCTCCACTCCAAACTAGAATTAGCAAAACAAGGTTTAAACCCGTGACCTTCCACTCATAAGAGCAAAGCATAACCACTATGCCAAATCACATTTTGTGATAACCATTATAATCTTATGACTATATCATCACTCACCATTCACAATCACATTACCAAAACAAAATAAGAATAATTAAATAACACACAACAAGCATACATAGGACTCGAACCCAAGTCCTCTCACACAATTAAAGTACTCTCAACCATTTGAGCTAGTACTTTTCCACATCATATAATTAACCTTTAATGCCTTCAAAGTTCTCAACACCCGCATTTATTACTTAATTAATTATTTAACTAATTAATTTCCACGGGTCTTACACCAATACTACTTATTGAATTAAACAGTCAATAAAGCAAATACTGCATACATTATATCATATTCGCACCAGCATCATTCAATAAGCGCGCTCCTATAGCATATACTATCGGTATCAAGCAAACAACAAATATACCAGAACATTCATCATATTAATAAGAAAGTAAAATAGTGTACGAATTATTATAAACTTAGGATTAATATCAAATTGAAAGCATAAAGCAAAAATCCTAAGTTTTTCCTTCATCAACATCCTCCACAACCACGACTTCATCAGTGTTTGCATCTAGATCCGCTGCCATCTTTTCCGCCTTTTCCTCAGGGTTGGTTTCTACTTCACTTATAATTCGGCCATCAACCACGTCTTATTTAAATCAAATTTGGATCCGACGCATCAACGTCTTTGTGAAAGAAAGCCACCTACCTCAAACCCTTCTGGAAACCATTAATATGCTCCTGAATAAAGCAGCCCTTAAGATCCTCCAGCTCGGTCTCGAGGCCGTCATGTTTTTCCTTCAGTTCATCATAGTTGGCCTCTAGATCCGCAATCCTTCCTTTTAGTTTTTTCTCAGACTCCAAGCACCGCAACTTCCAAGTCCTCAACCTATTCTTCTCCTCTAGCCACTCCTCCCTTTCCTTTTCCCAAGTCGCCTTCTCGTCGGCATGCTTGTCCACTTGGCCTTGGAACTCTTCCACCTTCGACCGGTTACCTTCCTTCAACTCTCTTTGGTACAGAGAACCCACTCGGCGTCCCAATATCAAGGCCTTGTTGTTAAATTCTAGCATAGCCATAATCATGGCATTCGGCTCCATGTTATCAATTGAGTTAACTAGAGCCTCCGATAGGTTAATATTGATATCACATCGGACAAGCGTCTCCAGCAACTCTATGAGTCCAACTTTGGGTTTCTTAAAACCAGTAGAGGATCTCGGCCCCAACAAGGTGGCCCTCACCCTCTTCACATCCTTCCCTCCGTCCTGCTTAACGGGCTCATCCGTTTTCCTCTTCGATCCCCCGTGCACATGCACTTCAACCAAGAGATCTTGTAGATTGGGAACTTTAGTGCTCCTAGTAGCCCTGGCCTTTGCTACCTTCTCCTTGGGAAGAGCTTGAAAGAGATTCAAGTTTTTCTTCCCAACCTGTGCAATGTGACCTACAATGGTCACAACAAACGCCGATTGGTTAACTCAAACACAACACAACACTTAAATATACAAAAAGATACCTTCTACACCAACAATTGGATGAATCAAATTATAAACCCTAACTAAACCCTTAGTGGGCATATTATCATTAAAGTTCATCGGGGTATCCACCACCTCCCTGTCCGCCATCCACAACTTCTCACTCTTCATATCCTTATATCGTCAGGGATTACCGGTCCAACTGAAAGGGAATATAGTGTTCCCGTCATCATTATAGAAATATGACCGTCTTGGCTCTTTCACCACCACCTTGAAGAAATCGTCTTTAAAGTGATTGAAGGACTGGGTAAATGCATCCAGTCTGTTTATACCCGACCGACTTATCAGCGACAACCAGGTTGTTGGACTTTTAGGCCGAGTATCGAAGAAATACATAAATGAGTGCGGGGATGGTTGTAAATAAAAAGCTTGACATAACACTCGGAATGCTTGTAGATATGCCCAATTGTTTGGATGCAACTGAGTAGGGGTGACATTCAGCAAATGCAACACCCTCATAATAAAGTCGTCAAACGGCAACCTCACGAACAATTGCGAGAAATGGCACATGTACATATAGAAAAACTTCTCAGTAGCCCCTTCTTTACCATGGCATACACAATCAACAACACTAACCCTTTCCAAGGCCACAATGTCCTTTCGAACACCCCTATCGAATATGGGGATGCAATTTAGCCAAGACTTTAACAACCATGACCATCTAAATAAAGAGTATTGCTTTCGCACATCCTCGGCCACCCACCTGTATCCCGCCTTCATCGGCCAATTACTTTTTTCCAACTCTTCGGGTGGGTCCTCTCTAATTTCGGTAGTTGTCTCCATTGGGATCCTCCCCTCACCACCCAACTGACATGTACTACCACTCATGGATTGACTACTTCTGTCTCCCCCTGAACGATCACTCCCATTACCCGGACTAGATAAAGACGCACTATCACTAACACTTGACATACCTGTTTTAAATAACAAGATGACGGTAGAGACAAGGAACATATCAGATAGATCTCGCGCAAATAGATGGCTTCCCTCAAATCTCTTGCGAATGAACAAAAGTAAATTCATCTCCTAAACGTTCGTATTTATAGCCAATATCTCAAACGCTACAACTTTTCCCGCTAAAACAACAATCATACGAAGCGTCACAACGAATGCGAAATGTCACAACACCCGAAATGGCGGCCCAAAACCCTCCGATTAGACCTCTGACATCTGGCACCCCTTCATCTACCATCGCTTCTTATGCTTTAGCCTTAACACTATTTATAACACTTAAAGGCTGGGGGACTAGTGTACTATATCTTGGCGGACCAAGGCAACCACACGGCCAAGACCGCCTACACAAAGCTCCAAAATAAAGTTACTAAGTATATAATCAGTCAAGCAGAACCATATAGCGGCCCAGGTCACCAGTCAAGCAGAAACACATAGTGGCCCAGACTGCCTACTTCAAAGGATAATGCATAATAGGTCGATAACACTAAACTTAGAATATTGCAGGCAAGGTCCCAAAAACCAACAAACATCAATACAGGGCCTGGGCAAATCCCAGGCGCATCCAGGGCCCAAATATCAGCCCAGCCCATAAGGGTGGCAAATATAATTAATAAACTCTATAAATGCAGATAGACCTCGACAATTAAAAGGTACACTTTCATTAATTTTCTAATCCAAGATTTGACTTTTTGAAAGCCCTTTACTGACTTGATCGTTGGAGCCCTCTCTGCAGGTAACCCCTTAAAGGTCCAAGCCGTGTACGCTAGCAAATAACATGTGCAAACCGAAAAGGAACTAGCTTGAGAGGTCAAGGACTGAGGTAAGACGTTATTTGTGTCCCTAGTATTTACAAAATAAAATTAAAATGTTTTTAAATTTAATTTTAATAAATGATTAAGTAATAAAATATCATAAAAAAATAAACAGTATTAAAACAAAAAATATTTATAAAATAATTATTTTATGAAATAAAGGTAAAATATATTAAACAATAAATTAATTAGATATTATATATATTAAATATCAAGTCATTATAGAAAAAATAAAATAATGCTTTAAATATAAATAATGGATAAAAATGTAAATTATCTTTAGAGACATGTGATTACAAAAAGAGAAAAAAAATTAAAAATATCAAATGACAAAAACACCAATAAAAGAATAATTTTTCTAGTATCTTCTTTTATAAAATAAAAATAAAATATATTGAATAATCAACTAATTAGACATTACATTAAGTAATCAAGTAATTATAGAATAAAATCATACTTTAATTGTAAATCATGAATAAAAATGTAAATTACCTCTCTATAAACATATGAAAGTAAAAAGAAAAAAAGAAAAAAAAATTAAAAATATCGAATGACAAAGAACCTGACAATTAAGACAATTGTTAAAAAAATAAACATGATGAAAAAGTAACTCTCCTATTATTTTCTTTTCTTATACTATAGTTTTTTTAATGAGATGAATTATTATACGTACGTATTCAAATTATTGTTAAAAGCACTGATTTAGATATTTATACAGTTTTATATATCTTATGTTGAGAAAGAACAAAACATAATTGTTAGATTTGAAAATTTTATGTAACTATAATTAAAATATTAAATTTGGACCTGAAACAAACCTATTTCTAATATAAAATATAATTAGTGTTAGAATTATGAACTACCGAGATTAAACCGAATCTAATAGTAAAATAAAATAAATATTTTTTGCGATGAACTAAAGAATGGAAATGTCAATTGTTTGAATAATTAAAGTATTGTACTTTATTTTAATAGAGTTGTTCAACATTTTGTGTTTTTAATGTGATTGAGGGGTTGTCAGCAACTTAACATAAGTTCCTTGTCCTTTGCCTCACATGAAAGTGAAAGTGCAGTCAAATGGAGGTTTATCGAGTGCTACACAAGTCCACCAACCCTATTATAACACATAAAAAAGGCATTTTCCGTCTTTGAATTGATGTACTGGACCCAAACAAGTAATATAACCCTTTTAAGTCATATGGGTGCTTAATATTCCGATGAGGTTTTGTATTATTATCTTTCTCAGTCACAAAGCATGGTCGTTTAGACAAGTCCTTAGTGCTCCACTAGGTCTTCGATTATTACATTTTAAATTGTCATAAGAACACATTAAAATACATATATTTGATTCGTCTTAAAACAAGGCTTTTTGGCATACTTGTATCAGTTTTATGTCGTGATTGCATACTTTTTTCATTAAGTTCTCATATTTTCATGATGATTTTATTAAAAAAATAACAAGGGTGAATCACACTAAATCCAAGATAAAATTGCATTGTATACCAGCAAAAAATACTTATTACGAAAAAAATTAAAAATTAAAAATTAAATAAATAAATGGAATCCACTTATATTATTCTCTATTATTTTCTTTATATAAAACATTATAAACTTTGAATTTTATATGCCTAGAACAAACAACATTTTAGTAGATTTATCATTAGTCAACCCTTTCACATTTCAAACAAGATCTTCAAAATTCGTTATTGCTTTGTAGAAGTCCATGCTTTGAAGGATTTGGTATTAACTTTTGATCTACTTCCTATCAGGTTTTTTTGTAGTTTGAATTCATTATCTTCTCACTACAAAAAAAGTAGGTGTTACCGACAGTCGAAATCCATCTAAACTAAGCAACATCTATCGGTAAACATTTTTTTCCGACGGATAATTGACAGGTAGGAATCCATCGATAAATGTGGCGTAGGTAATAATTACCGACGAATTATGCCCGTCGATAATTACTGCCAGCTGGATCCGTCTATAATTATCGAAGAATGTATCCCAAGGTAATTACCAACGGATCAAACAGTCGGTGATTATCGACAAGCATAATCCGTCGGTAATGTCATGCGTCAAGTGTTGCATTTTTCGACGGATGTGGCGACGAATATATTTGTCTGTAGTGGCAATGCCATTTTGTGATGTATTCTGCAATTACAACTTTCCAAACATACAAAGGCAATGCCATTTTGTGATGTATTCTACAATTACAACTTTCCAAACATACAAATTATTATCAGACTTGCCAATTTCATATTAGTGCATATGAAAGGTAATTTAATTCCTCCACAACACGTGCTTTGTTAGATATCAAAGAATTAGGAATTACCTTAGAACTATTATGAGGTAAATCAAGTAGTTGTAGACCCAACAAACTATTGACAATGGAAGTAACCTTCTCTAGAAAAGCCACATCAGCCAAGGAATCAAACTCTACTAGCACACCACCTATTGAAATATCTAGTTTATTAATAAAAGAAGATTCATTTGCAACACAAGCATTATCATGATTAACCATCTTGCTCAAGTTATGACAAAGTGATGAAGGCGTGGTTCGGGATTGTCACAGGGATTTCAGAGCAGTTGATGGAATCATGCCAAAGACCTTCAAAGAGATCTTGGATTAGCTTCAGATCATAGAATAGGAACTCTTTTATAATTTTTGTAATGTTTTTGTTTGGGCTTCATTGGACCTTCAGTTGTGTTGGGCCTTTTGGTGTTTCAGTCCATAGTATATAAGCCCTTGTGAGACACTTTTGTATGGAGATTTGAGTTATATGAAAAATTGAGTTTTCTCTCAAGTCTTGATGTTCTCCTCAGAATCACTGATCCTTATCTTTAAATCTCCGATTCAAAGTGGCAGATCTTCCTCACTTATCTTGGAACCTCCTCCAAGTGGCGTGATTTCCTCCAGTTCCACAAAAATCCCTAATCGACGTCATCCATTTTCCCCCTTTTCGTTTTAGGGTTCATACTCATTTTTGTTCTAGGTGCATTTCACCCCAAATCCAAGACGATCCTTCATCACAAAGCAATTGGGGGCTCCAGAACAGATTGCCTAATAACAGGATAAACCATAGGCTCCACTACATACTATTCCATAAGGTTCATAGGCTATACCACCGAAGGAATACTAAATTCGAAGTTAGAAAACACTTAGTTCCATCTTGTACACCAACTACCTTATAAGGATGATAATGTTTTTGTACTTATGCACCAACTGTTTTCTCTACTAGAATTAATGTTGGCATCTTGTTGTAATCGTCTATAATTAGATTAATCATGACCAATCATTTTACAATTTGAACAAAATAAAGGTAATTTCTCATATTCCACCAAAACAACGAAAGCAAATCCTGGTATTTCATTTCCACTAAAACTTGATAAGGTAAATCACATAACAAATCAACATCAACTAAGATGTAGGCAAAGAAACCTTGAGAACATCTAAAGATAAGGATATTCTAATTTCATGGACTACTGTGAAAATCATTTTGACTGCCAATACTTTAAGAAAAAACCATGAATATAAATCCAACATTAAGTTTTCATGAGTTTCATAGATGCAGAGATAATATCTTTTGTCCAAACAAAAGTACGAAGAAACCAGGGAATAAATTTCACATGCGAATAGGCAAAACCATTCTCATATTTCAATATAGAAAAAATTATCAAAATTGCAAATATATAACTTAAAGAAAACCTTGGTATCATATAATTCTTACGATTCGATAGTCAATTCTAATATATTAGTATCAATTTGGTTATTATCGAATATTAATTGAGAAATTCATTAAATGGTATAATATTATGTTTTTTAGAATTATTTTTATTTTTTATAATAACTATGAATTTGTTTTTAGTTTAAACTTGTTTAACTTTTTTAAAAGAAGATTGTTATGTAATTTTTGTCTACGGATTTAGTTTGATTCTTCACGTGTTTTTGTTGTTATTTTTTTCTTTTGATAATATTTTTTATAAAATAACAAATGGAGGATATACTTTAGAATAATGTTAGTATAACTAAGATATTATGATACATAGAGATATATAACATGTGTTTTATGAAGAAATAGTTACTAAAAATTGTCAAACATTCTTCATTAATATTTTCTTTTTAATGGATTAGCATGATGGAGTTCTATTGATAAGTACATGACTAGTTCTTGCATATACATTATCTTCATTTGAATCCATAGACAACACAAAGGAGAATTGAAAGAGAAAACATATTATTTCCTTATGCCACACCCATGAGATAGACTAGAAGCGTGTGATGAAAATGGAGGTGGGAACGGGTCCCATTTGAAGGGCACCAATAGAACATTCTCCAAGTTTTGATCCTCGTGGGAAAGGACGTTAGTGGCGTCAAAATCCATTCATTAATCATTGCTTTCCCCACTAAACCCAAAGTTTGAAATGCGATTATTAGTGAAAACACGTAGTAATAATAATAATAAGATATTTCTAGGTTTGACCAATCTATGCGGCCACATGCCATTGGAAGAAACCACATCACTACGTCAACTTTGTGAATTCCAAGTTCACAATGAAAATAATAGCATTCAACATACTTCCATGCCAAAAATATCAAAAATGGAAAATATAAAAATAAAAGTGTAAGTGAACAAAGAAAACTTAGAGAAGTTGAATCTTAAAAAGATGAATAAGTGGAAACCCTCACCCAACCGACAAATCCCCGTTTGAAAGGGACAACTAAGTGGTTGGGTTATTATTACTATTATTGTTAAATTTTTTAGAACATTTTTTACAACTTAATTACATTGATATCGAAAGCCCTAAATCATGGCGGTGACTTTGTTAATTGTGGTTTGTTCCACCGCCATTACCTGAACTTATATATACTTAAACCTCCTACGTATATAACTACTTTCATAGCTACACAGAGAACTAGATTTCTTGTTTCCTTTCCCAAGATTTGGAACGTACGATGATTTAGTATGTGTAGTTGTGTCTGGACATTGATTAAGTTGATTTATGGAAGTGAAAATCTTTTGAACTTAATCGAAATATTTAAAACTCAGATTTTTTTTATATCTATCATGTAGAAGAATTATTATTTAACGTTATTTGGATAGTGAGACTCACTATGGTTTCCAAATTATTTAGGAATCATTTTTAAATTATTTGGAATGACAATTGAGGTTTCCGATTTATTTAGGAATTTTTTTTATCATAAAAAATTTAATGTCTCTAGGTTTAAGAATAATTTATATACATATATTTTAATATATTAAAATAATTTAACAACAAAATCTTAATAGATTATTGAACTCTAAAACAAATAATATTTTACATGAGTTGATTATTAACCTAACAGATATTGTATTAGTATATTACACTAGTGCAGGGAAGGCAAACGACAGCGGTTATTTTGCACTTTTGGCTTCGGGTTCGCACTCGAGGCATATACTGCCGAGGTAAAAAGACTCTCGTTTATGCCTCGGTTATTAACCCAAGGCAGAAAAAGTAGTTACTGCCTCGGTTTCTTGCAACTGAAGCCTAATTGTGTATTAGAAATAAAATAAAAAAATTTCGACGGTGCAGCGGCGGTGCAGGCAGAATGAAGGGTTGCGTGCAATAGAACCTTTGTGATGGTTGCTTGGAGAAGACGAAGAAGGAGCGGCGCCGGAACAATCTCATCGACGGTGAAATGGCAGCACAGCGGTGTAGGTGGAACGACGCAACAACGGCGTTGGCGGAACGACGCAGTAGTGGCGTTGGCGGAACAGCACAACAGCGGTGTTGGTGGAACGACGCAGCAGCGGCGACCACAGAACCACCTCCTTCACGGTGCAGCGGTGGTGAAGCCGGAACAAAGGCTGGGGTGCAATGGAAGAAGAAGAAAAGATTTGGATGTTGTGTGGGGATGCTTGGAGAAGAAGAAAATCGAGATGGTTTGTGCGGCTGCAAAAGGATTTAAGGTTTTTTAAACCCTACGAAGCCATACTGCCTCGGTTAATTCGAAATCGAGGCATATTGTCTTACTATATGCCTCAGTTGGCAATAGACCCGAAGCAAAAAGGTCTATACTGCCTCGGTTATAAAAGAACCGAGGCATATTCTATCAGTTAATTAAAACAAAAAAAAAAATACAACCAAGTAACTGTATCGGGTAAAAAAAACCTGAAGCAAAAAAGCTATTAGGCCTTGGTTCTGTGGTAACCGAGGCATAAAAGCAGTTAAAAAATTTCAAATTTTGTGAACAGCGCAAATTCGTAAATTTTTTTAAGCTATATGCCTCGGTTAGTATAACACATAAAAGGTGCCTTTAATTACAAAAATGCCACCGCATGTTTATATGCAGCGGGTACGCAGGAACCGAGGCATATATTGTGATGTAAAAACTCTAAAATACACTAGTGTTATAGAGGTTGAAATATTAAAACAATGATATTCTTTATGGAATGAAAAAGGTATTCAAAAGAAAACATCTTATCTCCTTGGTTCTTAACTCAGAGACTTATGTTTTTGAATTAGAAAAACTCTTACATTTCTTAGAAGTTAAGGTCAAAAGTCATTTATAGTTAATCCCAATGATGTTATTATCTTAGCGAACTTTAGGTAAGTGAACTCATCGAGGTATATTTTAATGACAAAATTATGATAGAGTAAGTGAACTCCAAAGCAAACAATACCAGATAATAGTATTGTGATAGAGTTAGTGATGTTAATTTGGAGAACTTGAGTTGGAACATAAAAATATTATAGTTGATCCCAGTGATGTTATTATCTTACCGAACTTTAGGTCAAGACATGAGAAAATTGACTCCGTTTGTGAGAATGAAAAAGAGGTTCAAAAGAAAACAATATTTCCTTTAGCCTTTGATTGAGGGCTTCTCAATCGCTTGAGAATTGAGGTTAAAAGCTATATTTATATATACCTTCCTCTCTTTATCAACTAAGGCACACTTTTTAAGGATAAAATCATAACAAATCTATAAATTCTAAAGTAGACAATATCTCAAATGCAGTCATTGATCCTAACGATGTTACCTGAGAGAACTCAAGGTCAAAACTGTGATGTTGTTAGTGGAAACAAAGAATAGGTTTAAAAGAAAATATTACTTCCCTTTTATCCATTTATTCCAGAAATTACATTCTAGTACTTCCAAAAGTTCCATATCACTTAGAAGTTGAAGATATACCTTCTTCTCTTAACCCACTAAGGCACCTTTTGAGGAAAAAAGTGTGATAAAACCACAAAGCTCCAAAGTAAACAATACTTTTGAATTCAATGATTAACTCAATCAATGTTATCTTAATGGAGGTCAAAACATATTTGAATATATTAGGGATTTCCTTCAAGTGACCTTCCCATTTGCAATGATTATGCAAAGATTCAAATTCCTCTAGGTTAGTCTTGTAAACACGAATAAAGTTTGGTTGAATTGTACTTGTTAAAAACAATGTTCAATTAAAATCTTACAAAAATGTTTCGTTTAATTCATATTGACCAAGAGATTTACATATGTAGTGTTACCAAACCATGCATTTTAACCGATTAATATGATCAAATAACAAATTGAAAAGTTACTAGAAATCTAATTGTTTATCACACAACAAGCATTTGACAAATACGAGTAACTTGTTATCAAAGATAGATCAAAATGGTATCAAATTGACAGATTATTGAATGTTCTCTCAATCTCAATTGATTCTATAGTAAAGAAACAATTTATTTGCTTTCTTGATATAATGAAATTGAAAAGCCAAGTTTGTAAAGAAGAGAAAAATAGTGCATGTAAAGTTTTTATACTAGTTCACTCACAAGGAGCTATATCCAATATATCCTATGTTGTGACATATTAAATTAGTTAAAAATAAATGTAAACCAATTGATTTCACTTAATTAAGTGAAATAAGCTAATTAATTTTAGTCGATTCGATATGTTGATCACACACCTATATCTTACAACCATTCAACCTGTTAAACACCATCTTTAATCGACTAAAAGACTCCTAGGCAGAAACTGATTCTAGCTTAAGTCATATACACAAATCTCCAAGCCTATAGGACTTATCAAATATTCAAGTTTCTTTTTGGTCAACAAATTTGATTCTTCAAAAAATACAATTAATGCACGATACTAGGTATAAAAGTCAAGATCCAGTGAGGAAAAAAGGTCAATCCATTGTAGTCAGTATGTGTTTACTCAACATTTCATGGTTTCTGTAAGAATATTTTCTCTTAGTTGTTGATCCGAAGAAAATATTGTTGAAAAACTTTAGCTGAACAAAAACTTTATTTTCAATAATATCTATATTGGTGCAAAGTGGTTCTAAAAGGGAAGGTGGAGGTAGAGCCTGTCGATATTTGAAGATCTTTTTGCGCAAAGATGTTATACTAGTTCACCTCCACCTGAGGCTACGTCCAATCTCTTAAGTTGTTTGCTTAAGAAAGTTACTAACCAACACTTTTGACTAATCAACACTTTTGACTATACAACGACTCACTCCTCTCCAGGTTCGCAGTTTTAGTCTCTTTAGGTTACACCAAGTGTAACCATTCTAGGTACCATGTCTCAATCTCCCCTTGAGCACAAAAACTAACAATTACAACTAAATTATCTCTCATGTAGGAGAGTTACAATAACACTCACAAGGTTTACTTCATAGTGAAGGTTTTACAATGGTTTCACTCAACCCAATATCACTATCTAACAAGATGAATACAACAACATATGTCCACAAAATATTCTCTCTTTCTCTTTTCTTTTTTCTCTTCAAGAATGATTTTGATAGTATATCAATACTTATTTTTTCTCTCTTGTCTCTTATTTTCTTTATCTAGGTCTTGATATATATAGTTGCACTATGCCATTTGACCGTTAATGCATAATATCTTTATATCTTTAGATATCTTAAAATATCTTCGTCGTTCTTCACTGTCAAAGTTCCTGATAATCAATCAGAGTATATTACTTTGTATGAACTATGCTATTTAACAAATTTAATTTCAAACTTATAACGTTGAGGCTTTAATCATCTTAATATTCTCATGTAGTCTTTTATCTACAAAGTGTTTCTCTTTTTCGTAATTGGTTGATAAATATATGACAATATTCATATGCTTCAATTAGAGAATCTTTCCTTTCTCAACTATTGAATTGTCCTTGAAATTCTTCATATTAAATTTTCAATCAAACTATCTTCTAATAATGTTGAGATTGGATGAATTTCAACGTTAAGATTTCATTGATTAATTTTCAATTGGTCTTGATCACCTTGGGATTGGATGAATTTCTTTCGTGTCATTCTGAACTTGATTTTTTTTTATCAATTTGATAGTCATTTCCTACTTTTACTCTTTACTCATCTAGTCATTCTTCCAATTAGGTCATCTAATGGAAGTACTCATCTAATAGGTGTTTCAACATTATGCTTCATGAATTGACTTTGACTCTTCTAGTATTCTTGTGTTCTTTTGCATTGACTTGGTGTAGAGCCTGAGTTGTTTAATGGGTAAGTCGTTAGATCTAGCCTTCAACGCGTCTAACCAATGCTTTCAACTAAGCTCGTATAAGCTTTGCTTTTTCACATATTTTCTTCTTTCTTTCAAGCATTAACATATTCTTTGTTATGTTGTGTTGAGCTTCAAATGATTGATCAAGCATTAGTTGAACAAAACATGTACTTATTGAATCACATAAGAAATTACAATATTCTTACAATTGAATTCTTTTAAACACAAACCAGAAAACCAAGTTTATTGAATCACACAAGAAACACCAAATGCACAACAAGAAACCTTCTTGAACACCTAGACTCACACTAGGACCAACACACAATAACAAGAAAGATCAAACCTCAATATTGGCTCTCCCTAGCTAATCAATAACCTTTCTTCAACACACCATCAAGGAGAAATCACAACTCCAATTCTCTGAAAAATGATCACGAATAACAACAACACACTATTCTTCATAGATAGCAAGATTTTTCAAATTTCCATAATGATTTTTGTGCAAAAATCAATCTCTTTGTTCTCATAGAAAAAGAAAGGCTATATAGCTTGCAAACAAACATGTTTAACCAATTGAAAGTAATTCGGAATTAGTTGATTTCCCTTGCTTAAGTAAAATCAACTAATTGATTGTTATTTCAGTCGATTAAACATGTTATTCACAAAACTATATGTGAAAGCCATTTAACTTGTTAAACACCATTTTAACATATAAAAGAATGGTAAGACACACACAAGACTTCTATCCTAAGTCAAATTTAAACATATGTTCCAAACATCATCAATCTTCAAACTTCATCAAATCTTTAACTTCACTCTTTTTGCCAATAGTTGGTTTATATATTTATACCATTTCTTAATTATCATTTATTAATATATTATTCTATTAACTGATTTTTACTATGTACACCACCTTACTTAAACATTTATACTCTCCTTGATTTTTATGTCTTTATTATCTTTATGTTTCTTCATGTTTTATTTCTTCTTCTCCTTATTTTCATTTCTACTTCTCCCATTTTTATCAATTAACAAAAAGGTGACAAGTACGGATATATAACAACATAGATTTTGAAGGAAACAAATTTGTCATTGATTGAGCCAAATTACATAGGAGTAAGAGAAATTATAGGATAAAATACATTTAGGGTTGAGGAGGAAGAGGAGGATCAGAGAAAGATGAAGCATTAAGATTTTGCCCCCTTAGGTAGATTCCTTATGTAGGATCTAGTATCAAAGTTCTAGTCTTTAAGAAACATCGTAGTAACATTAGTGGGAGAGAATGTATGAATTAGAGTAAGGATCACAACAAATTCTTTGGTGTAGAGTTAATGAGTCATTATTTTACCTTATTCCATTGCCCTTTTGTGCCCATCTTAATGGTTGTTTAGTGCTTAATTGTCTTTTATTAGTGCATTTTTTTCAATTGGGCTTTGTAATGTCCCATTTAATAAAGGGTAAATCTATAAATGAAACATCACATAAGATATAATATAGAATGACAGTACCAAAAAGGTACACATGCTTTAAACCATTACAGTTATCCCAAAAGTGCTATAAGAGAAGATTAAGGCACACCACGATGCCAATAATAAAGTCGAAAGAAAAGTACAATGGTATTCAAAATACATGCTCCAGGAGCAAGATAAAACATGGGTCACAACCCTAAAAGAAGGCCCGAAGCAAGAGGATCCGACCCAAAATAGGCTATGTAGCGGAATTCCCATCACCTTGATGATCACGAGAAGTTTCCACATCTGCTCATATCAATAAGTTGATGATCATCGCAAAAGGAGAAAAACCCACACATAGAACACACGAGCAAACAGAAAGGCTAAGCTAGAGTAGAAAAATGATTTATCATACCATTGAATACAATTTTATATCCAAAGATACATACATCAACCAAGCATGTGATCGCTCGCAAACAAGACACTGAGACTAAAGACATGATTAACCGGATACATATAATTAGTCGGATTCATTGGATGCTTGCACTTGTGGTGGCCTGTATTACTCTGTAGAGCCAATGGCCAATGAGTTTCACCCTACAACTCACAAGGTTAGTCTTCAAACATCTAAGGCCATTATCCTGCCAAAGACTAGGGCCTCCTGCTACTCTCACCACTTAAGTCAGTACGCTCTACGTGAGACTAACTGACTCTTTAGAGTGTCAGGATGCAATCCTTACTAAATTACTAAATTATTTTAACAGGTCTCTCCTTTTTTACACGCTAGCAACATTCAAAAACACAGTTCCAGGCATACCCAGCTCAGATTTCATGGAAGCACAACATCAACCAGACATTTGAAACACGATTCACCAATAAAACAAGCAATATGCTACAAAACTTAAAGAACCCTAGCTTCCCTTACCTGGAAAATGCTAGAAAAATGGAATGGTAACCCAAGGAAGAGCGATAGGACACTAGAGCAAGCTAAGGAACTAAAAGAAAACACATACAGAGTCGAGAATGAGGCATTAGGGAGAACCCAAGACAGAACTAGAGCCTCTGAACCGTAAAAGAGAAAGAACGAAGTTGAAGTTCAACTTACCCAGGAGAACGAATCAATTTAGCTAACTCGTACGGAGAGGAGCTTATGGCCTAGCAGAGCGCGGCTACCGTTCTAAGAGAGGGAAAGGATCTATTTTTTGGAAATGAGTAGAATGAGAGTGTTATGACTGTTTATGGGTTTTGGGCACCCCTATGGGCCAGCCTTAGGCCCAACATATTAGGGCAACCTTTAAACATTAGGGCAAAAATAATTGGGCCTTACAACCTTCATTGGGCCATTATTCCGAATTTTGAGTAATTTGGCATTAATTGGTCTACTTTTTGTTTCTAATTTAGGTACTTTGTGAAGCAAATTTTGGAGCTTGGATGCTAATCATAAGATCAAAAGAGAGTTGCCATATGATTTTCACATCATTGACATGACTGTGCCATGTCAATGAGTCTGTCCACGTTATTGGACAAGCATTTTCAACCTATAATGACATTTTTGAAATTTTATTGCCCAAAATGGCATTTTTGTAATTTTGCTGACCATAATGGCATTTTTGTAAATATTTTGGTGTGCATGTGACCACGAGTTTTAGGTCTTCTTTTTTATAGACAGCCACCATCATCTTTCACACACTCTATATTTACGTTTCTTTGCTTTGTATGGTGACCATGGAGGCACCTACTAATTTTTAGACGTTTTTGCACTTTAAATCAGCACCCATTTGGGGATTTTGACATTCTTGCACCTTGGAACAACTTGGGTATCATTTTATTGAAGTATTGTTAAGTTTTTCCTCTATTTTTGTTTATAGCTCATTCATTGAAGCATTTTGGTTTTCATTTCTGCCATTTTACGTTTTCATTGCTGCCATTTACATTTTGGTATTGTATTATGCATTGAGAGGATTATTATGTTGTAGCTCCATTTCTATGGAGAACTAATTTTGTGATTTATTCACTAAAGAGAATGCATGAGCTTTGAAGTTCTTTATTCCACAATGTTGATTGGGTTCTGTTTTGGTTCACTTTTCATCTTTTAATCTCCTAGGATAATTCAAAATCTGTATATGCTTAATATGCAGTGATAATTTGGTGTTTAAGTTAATCTGTATTCATGCTTAATGAATGTGGGTTGCTTGTTCAATGGTAAGATTAATTGATGTGTGCATTACTTTAATATATAATGAAGCTTTTATTAATCTTCACTTAGTTGATTATGAATGAGTGGATTAGGAGTTAATCTGACAAAGCTCGAATGCTCGTGACTGATCATAAGTGGAAGTGCATTTAAATCAGGGAATCAACATGTTTTCATTATTGCTTGATTGAATTAAAAGTGTGATTTTGAATCTGACAGCCTTCCCTCCTTTTTTTTATGTTGGATTGCATCTAGAAAGCTTTGAATGAAAGGTTTGGTCACTAGGAGATGACCTTGGGTTAAATCCTTAGTATTGCATTTATATGTTCTATTTGGTTTGGTACGACCTCGATCAAGAGTCCTGGAGTTTCTTTGTCATTTGATGGAGAAGCTTCATCATGATATCTATAGAGCATTTCATTACATCCATCACAGGCATCTTGTTAAGTTAGTTTGCTTAAGAATTAATTCTTAAGACTGAACACAGACGACCAGTTCCTCACAAAATTACTAAAGAAAGGTTCTTGCTATTAATGTTGGACAGTTGACGCCAAGTGCAACCTTTATTTCATTAGTGAAAACATCCAAAGCAAAGAAGTTTATGAGGTATTTCCCTACATGATATATGTATAAAGGATATTTTGCATGCATAGGCCAAAATAGAAAATAAATATCAACCCTAGGCTCAATTTCCACTGTTATGATTGGTAGTTAAGGATAAATAAGAGGTTCTAAGAAATGCATGAGATTGAAATGTACAACCTCTTCACTAAGAGGAGGCAGAATATCATGTATATTTAGCATATGCCAGGTCCTTGGTTTTAATTGTACAAGGGTTGTGCACAAAGGAGGCCATTGTCATCCTTTAATTAGTTTCTGACCAAGGTATATTGTTATAGTTTGTAAGGGTACTATTAGGTCAAGCATCTATAGGGTTAAGATGCCTATTGTGGTCTGATCATTTATTGGTTGGTCTTCTATGATTAGTTGTAGGTCATAAGTGATTTCTACAAGGGATGCTATTGGTGAATTATCCAGAGATGTTATATGGTATTTACAAGCTCTTCTATTGTCTGTACAAGGTTATCTACAAGTGATGAGAAACTAAAAGGTGAGAGGGGGCTGATACCTCTATAGGCTAATCATCATTTGATGATTGCTCTTGTAGGATTAATCTTCTCTTGGGAGTTCTAACTACTAAAGAACATTTGTTTCTTTTGGCTTGTCTTATTATAGGAGTATCTTTCCTTTTGAAAACTATTAAGGCATCCTTAGAGAGATCCTCACAAGTTTTCTTTACTGGAACATTAGTTGTTATCCACTTTTGTTCTTCAATTCTTTAATTCCAGATTAGGTTAAGGAGATAGAGAATAGTCATAACCTTCTTCTTTGATCCATCTTTTGATGATCCTCTTTTAGCTTCCTCGCATGTTCTTTAAGAATTTCAAAACTTCCATAATCACCAATATGAGGATTCTTAAAATTTTCCACTTTACGAAGAATAAATTTTTCTAGGTTCAAAGGTTCAACATTTTTTAGTTGTAAGGGTAGCTTCAAACTACCCGCTTGATATTCTCTATAGTAAGCAGAAGCTGTTCCAGATAGTAAATATCTTTTATTGCTAAATCTGACCCTTTTATTTTGAACACTTTGTCATACACTTCTTTTTTCCACAACAATTTCTTGATCAAGGTTGTGTATCATGTTGGCAACATACCTCTCCCTATATAGATGTGAAGGTTCACCTTTAGAAGCTCAAGAGAAGAAGAGAGGTTAGCTTAACAAGAAAACCAAATAGGAACACAAATACATAACATATTCGAATTGAAATGAACATGAAGGGAAGAAAGATGTTAAAGATTAAAGACAAGAAGAGGGGAGGGGCCTCAATGGTGATGGCACGCCAGTTTAGGGGGCACAAGGCTCACTAAGCTCAAGATTAGTAGTGTATGCCACAACTTGAGGGTAATTCTCAAGATAAGACAAAGAGAAGATGACACTCCTAAGATAGCACTTTCACAAATAGTCAAATAAATAGTGTATAACTTCAAAATATTCAATCCCTAAATCGTCTTGGAAAGCCCCTTTTATATGTGCGGAAAAGGGTCTCCTTGCAAAAATATAAAGCTAAGGATAAATGTGTAATAACATAAAACTAAGCTTATAGAAATTAGGTCTAAAGAAGGTGTGTTCAAAAGGAGACAACCCTAGCTTGGTCTCCAAGCCTTCATATGTGGCATGTTTGACCTTATAGCAGAGAAGGTCAAACTTGCTCTCTAATCTCTCCAAAAATACTCCTAGCATGTGTGGTCCCAAGTGCAAGCTTGTCCCTTACTCCAAGTAGTGTTATCCTCCTCCAAGATGGGTCTAGTTTATTCCTACATAACAAACAACCAAAGCGTAAACATTTCAACTTAAGTCAAGTTTACTAAGGTAAACAAGTCAACCAAAGTCAAGTCAACATAAGTCAACTTTAGGAAAGTCAACATAAAACTAAATTTGAAACATTGTCATGTGCCTCTATCCTTGGTAGAGGTTAAGGGTTCATCACTTATTATCTCCATATTCTAGGTCAAATCATTCGCAATTAGTGTGAAGACAATTTATCTGCTTTTTTCATCAAGTGGCTTTTGGGATTATACCTTGATTCAAGACAACATTGTATCTTAGCACATTTGACATAGTGTTTGTAGTCTTTAGTAATAGTAGAGTTCTTCCAGATTTCCCTAACTAACTTAGGAATAAATTTTTGAGGTTATTAGAACAAACTTCTAATTCCACACTTTTTAGGGTGTTCAGAGAAATTTAATCCATATTTATCAAGCTCTTATGGATACATGACTCATCACCCAGGTCTTACATAGAGCACAATTTTACAGTTTTAAGGTTTTTTATTTTCGAAAATCTTTTGGGGTTTTGAGAAGTATAGATGTTGTATTGTTTAGGAATTTAACTAAATATATCTATCTTAGCTTGTAAGTGAGCAAGTTGCAGTATGAACTAGTGGTTTAGACAATAGCTTCTAAACAAGTTTTAACCCGTTCGAGGTATGTTGGATGTCAATTATAGTGTGGGGCGTAAGTTAAGCATAACTAGATATGCTTGTGTCTTTAGGAGTTGGATCTTATTCTGTGATCGTAGTTGAAGGTATGTATTTAAAGAAATTTATCCCTCACAATTTCTCTATTTTTAGTTTCTTTTTCTATGCTTTTCACATTTTAGAACATTATGCCTTTGATGAATTGTTTAGTTGTGCTGGTGCTTTTGGTTGGGCTCAAGAATAAAAAGGTGTGAAAGTTATGTGTTATGAGTATAGCTAATGTATTATAATATCTAAAAGTTGGACTCATGACAAGTATTATTTAAGGATGAAGCTTTGTGGAACTAAAAATATTTTGAGGTTTTAACAAATTATGAGTTAGGGATGAGAGGTGATGATTTTAATGATACTAGAAGGACAAATTTGGGTTGTGGTGTGGTTACATGAATATTTGAGTATTAGTTTTAAGATATAGTTAAAATTTGTTCATAGGTGTTAATTAATGGTAAAACTGTAGTTATATCATTTTTAGGGTATTATGTAGTGGTGAAATTTTGGAATAATTAAGAAATATTAAATTATTTTATACAATTTTTTAGCGTTTAATTTGAGAAAAATTGGGATAATTTTCATTGTACTTTTGGACTATGATGAAAGGTTGTTATGAAATTTTATGAAGAGATGGATAAATTTATAAACATGTGACGTGAAAGGAAAAATATATTTTTGGGTTACTAGAGATTATGTCTTTATGGCTTGGGTTCAAACTTGATTAAGCTTAAATTGTAATGTTTTGTTTGAAGTCAAAGGTTAATTATATGAGTTAATGATAATTGAGTTTCACTTTGATATAATAATTTATTAATAGAAATTGCCACTTGTGTGTGTGAAGTTTGCTATTTGTAGTTTAAAATTATTATAGTATATAATCTTTAAATGAGTTAAAATACTATTTTATCTTGGCTGGTGGCCTTTTATTTTACTTTTTGTAGCAAACAAAAATTTTAGTTGTTGTGGTTACTGTATAGTGATAGTAGTTAATGTTTCGTTTGACAATTATCGGGTAATGTTTATTAGGTTTTCCGTTGCAAAGCTAATGTAAGAATGCGACAGTTATAATAAGATAAACCAAGGATTTTTTTTTCAAATAGTGTTAATTTAGTAAGATTAAATTCATGAATTGGTATTGTTTTATTTATAAATGTAAGACCCACTTATCTTTCTGCCCCAATGTTTAAGGGTCTGCCCTAATCTATTGGGCCTAAGGCTGACCCATAAGGTATCCAAGACCCCCCTTACAGCCATTTGTTCCCTTCATTCTGCACTTTGCCAAAAAATAGCTCTCTCACTCACTCTCTTTCTCTCCAACAGAGCTCTGCTAGGGTTTGGCTTCATCCCTCTTCAACCTAGCTCAACCCCATTTATACTTCACATAAGTTGGTCTTCAACCCTTATCCCCTCTTCTCTAGTCTTATTTTCGTGATTCCAATAGAGGTTCATCTTGATAACCTCGTTACCTATTTGTGCCATTATTTTACAGCTCACGAATATGCTCCTATAGTTGTTGTGCTCAACTGTTTGGGTGTCTAAGTCTTTTGCTAGCCTTTTCCAGGTAAGGGCAGCTAGGGTTCATGTGCTTTTTACTATATTTTGCCTGTTTCAGCTTATTTCATGTCCATATGAGTTGTATGCTGCTTTGGTTGTATGAAATGCTTGGCAAATGTTGTTTGGTATGAAAAGTCTATTGATGCGTGTTTGAATAGTGGCGAGATCTGATATTTTTGCCCAAGCGAGCATGTCTAGCCTAGGCGAGAATAGTAGAACCTCACCATGGTTCTTACTCGAGCTCTCGCTCAGGCGAAGAGCTTTCGTTTTGAGAGAGGTACTATCTCACTCAGGCGAGAGGGGCTCACCTAAGCGAGAAATCGTGGGAGCCGGACGCATTTCGCTCCAATTGTAGCTCAGTCGAGGAACCAAACCATTGGGTGAGGGGTGGTCTCGCTCAGGTGAGAAAGGCTCGCCTAAGCGAGAACTCGTGAAATCCTGCAGGGCTCTCTGTTGGCAGTCTCACCTAAGCGAGGGCATGTAGCTTGAGCGAAAGACCTTTTTCGCCTTAGCGAGTGTCCATAGCTTGAACGAGACTGGTGTAGGGATTTTCTATGTGACAATTCTTTCCTCTGTTCTTGGTTGATAATCACATGTTTGTTTGAATTACTCTGTTAAAGCTTGATTTGGGTGATTAAGCATGTATTAAATGGTTTATGGGCTGAAATTGATGAGTTTGGTATGATCTCTTGTATGGAACATGATTGGATGGTTAGTTATATATATTGGCATGAGATTGATATGCATGAAAACTCTATAGTTGGTTGGTGAAACATGGATAAGGTATAAGTAGGACATAATTCCATGACCCTCCTAATGAGAGTTCATGGTGGTGCCTCATCTAATGGACGTAATTCCATGAACCTCGTGGTGAAAGTTCATGGTGGTGCCTCATCTAATGGACGTAATTCCATGAACCTCTTGGTGAGAGTCCATGGTGGTACCTCATGTACGAACGTAATTCCATGACTCTCTTAGTGAGAGCTCATGGTGGTGCCTCAGGTAATGGACGTAATTCCATGATTCTTGAACCCTATAAGAATCTTATCCCCAACAATGTAAGAATCCCACTTACAAACCTAGAATCACACCAAGAACAACATAGAAGCACAAGAGCAACCAAACCTGATGGAGGCTCTCCCTAGCCAACCAAACACGTGTTCTTCTAGCTTCAACCAAGAAAAATGCTTTCAAGATCGACCAAGATCTTTAATCAAAAGTTAAACATTATGTAGTCTAGAGAGGGTTTTCCAAATTCGTATTACTATTTTTTACGCTTAGAAATCTTAAACTGTTGCTTATCTCTCTGAAATCCAGCTTATATAACTTGGTCATAAGTGAATCCAATAGGTTGATTTGTCCGTACAATTTGTTGATTTCACTTGAATTAAGTGAAATAAGTCGATTGAATAACAATTCAACTGATTGAATACATTCATACCAAAACTATATGCAGTAAATCTTTTAACCTGTTAAAAAACATTTTAAGAGATTAAAAAAGGCATACCTAAGACAAAATGACATCTAACCTATGTCATATAGTCTACAAATACAATACAAACAACAAGCTCCATGATCTTTACATTAATTACAGATTGATCATCAATGCATCTTCATCAATTCTTCATCAACCTCATATGATCTCATGCACTTAGTTCATCAAATCCATGCACCAAGGTCACTTGTGCTAACAATTCTCTCTCAATTTCTCTGCATTTTCCTTTCATAGAGTGTTCTTGAAGATATGACCACACAATAGATGTGATATCAAGAATCCTCCTTCTATGTGTGATTTCTTCCATTTTCCACTGAATATTATTGTTGTAAGTGTGTGTGTGTAAGAGAGAGAGAGTGTAACTTAAATCAGATTGATTTCTTCTCTACATGATTTCTTCCAATATTAGTTATAAATCTATAACATCTAATGTAAGATTTATAAGCGATTATAGAGAATTACACAAGGTATTTTCATAAGGTTTTGTCTGATAACCCTAACTACATTCAGTTATTCATAACCACAATCAAATTCTATTGAGGCAAATTATTGCTACAAGATACAAGTATTATTTGTACCTAATCATTTTGGCTAAATAAACATGTATTCTTTTGACAAGTTTCACTAACTAAAAGAGATAAACATTGTAAGACATAAATAATATTAAAAGTAAGAACTTTGTAGAAGAATCATAGTAAATTTAACAAAAGTACATTCTCAATTAAATATTACTATGTCATATATGTTTATTCTTTTACCTCTAATATCAATTAGAAAGATAATTAACCAAAATACATTCTTGATTAATTCTTGTTAAATTTTTAACCTATAATCAAAGTACATTATCAATTATTGGCAAAAATCTATCCAATCACATGAAAGTTTCTAAATTTAATCAAAGTACATTCTCAATTAAAATTAAAAACCCTTGGACTTATATGATTAACATGCATATAGATTAAAACATCTCACTAATTAGCTATGATGTAAAACCATTAATTGTTACATGAGTTAGAAATTAAAGACATAGATGAATGAAAACCAAAACAACAATCAAACAAACAAACACATTGTTTTAATCTAACCTCAGAATCCATAATGAAATTATAGTACAACTAATCCTAGAAGTTTAGCCCTCCGTGGAATCAAAATAACATCATAACAAAAAAAGGGTGCAGAGAAAAGACGATATTAGGCCCCCCTAAAAGGTTCCTAAACTTCGATGTTCGAACTTCACTTTTTCTACTTCCCCTTGGACTCCCAATTAGCTTGGTGGTTGTAACATCCCGTCCGGATATTACAAATTTAAATAATAAAACAAAACATAATAATAATACTTCATTTATTATAAATCCTTTCCCAAAAACCGCGGAAATTTAAATCTTTATTACACTGATAGAACCAACTCAAAACCAATTTTATTTAAACACAATACATAATAAAAATTAGTCTCCTTATGAATCAAGTTCTATAATTCAAATGATTACAGTAAAATCCTTAAAACTCATCAATTGATAAAATGCTGCCACAAAGTTTCCCAACTAGCCAACGCTTCGGCTTTAAGCTCCACTAGAACCACCTGCAACATCATTTGCTCCCGTGTATCACGTACACGATCATCGCCAAACACACGTAGATAGGGTGAGCTAAAGGAAAAAAAACACTCATCCATAATCAATTTGTATAACAACCACACACATTAAAGGAACTTCATCCTTTGGTCTCATCACACATGGCACCACCATGTAATCCATGTTCTACATCTTTAGTTGATAATCTCAAGCTATCATTCTTGTTGATGAAGGATTGACCCCAACCAAGGATGGAGGCACATGCTTAAGAAGACTAAGCATGTTTAGAAAGGAAGTTCACTAATTCTTCATCCCTTTCATTTGTGTTTGTTATTTTTGATTCCCTAAGTTGACTTAGTTGAATCAACTTTAGTTGACTTGTTGACCTTTGACTAGGTTTGACTTGTTGACTATAGTTGACTTGACTTAAGCCAACAGGCTAATCTATGTTTATTTGCTTTGTAGGTTAATTAAGAGTAAGAAAACAATACTAGGTGGTGCATGGTGATTGGGGAGCATAAATGATGTGGAGGAGAGAGTAAAGCAAAGGCATAAAGCATAAAGTAAAAGGCATAAAACAAGGGTAGCTATGTACCTTTGGTCTCCTTTGTTTTTTACACACTTTGGCCACTTTTTGGAGACATATGAGACACATTATTTGTCTCCTTTTGTGCTAGAACGAAATTAGCCTTGCACACACCATAGTTAGCTCTTTTGTCTCTCATTTTTGTAACCTTATTTGACCGAGTTTTTAGAAACTAGGGTTAGGTTTTTGTAGAGACATCCTTATATATCTTTTATTTGCTTAGAGACCCCTAAAATCTTCTATATAAGGGGTGCTCTTAGACATGTAAAAGGGTTTACCATTTTGAAGTAAAAACACTCTTGTGTCTCAACCATTTGTGAGATTTTCCTCCCTTGGGAGTGAATACTTTTAAGCCTTATCTTGCATAGCAAGTGGCGGCACACATCCACTCATCTTCAAGGTTGTCATGGCTTCTAGCCTGGCCTTGTAGTGGCGTGCATCTCACATTTTTACCATTCCTTTCCTTTCCATTTTATATTTTCTTCTTCCTTTAATTGTTCTTGGTTTTCTATGGTTTATGTGATTTCCATTTCCTTTTTGTTTTGAATCAATCCATCATCTTCTTCTCTTGAGCTTTGTGAAAGGAACCTTCACATCTAGATAGCTTGCTATCTTAATGTCCAGTGGGGATTTCACTTAGCTTTCTTAATCAACTCACACCATATTCAATAATCTTGAAAAGGAACAAGATAATCCTTCATCATTTGTCCAACGTACAAGCCACACTTGTAGAACACATGCGGTAACACTCGCCATTCCGAGCCACAACTCAAAGAATGCTCGTGTTACCCTTCATCCTGGCCACAACTCCAGGAATACTCCAGCATATAACCTTTGTGATATCGCCCAAAACCTAGTAGATCACGCCCTTCAAATCACAACCGAGAGTTTGCCACTGTATTATCGCCTGGCATTGCTCCTGAGCCGCTAGGAGAAATGCAGCTTCAGACCACCGGGCAGAGACCGCAACCCGCCAGGTGCCACGCGATTACATCTCTCTACCAACATTCACCGTCTGGCGGAGCCTCTCGTGCCGCTAAGCCTCACACGGTTCTAATGACCACGCCACTATTTTCTGCCCCTATCGCTTGACGGCTCGTTACTTAAAACCCTGCATGAAATTTCTAAATAATCACGCCTAAACACAACACGAGCAAACCCACTTGGTGCATATAAATTTCTGGGAAAAACCCAGATTTTCCAGCACCTGCGCACACCTTCTTCTCTGCAATACGCATCATTCCTCTAATTATACACCCAAGATGTTGTGGTGAGGTACTTAGGTTCACAACAATAGAATTAAACCACAATTTGATCCCATAAGTTATAATTCATACATATACAGGCTACTCAAAAAGCAATTAAACTTAACACACACAAGTAGCGAGTTCTAGCTCCCCTAACCTGGATTCCTTTGCTTAGTTTTGGAATGTTTTTCAAACTCTTGTGCACCACAAAACAATCCAGCCCTTGTCTCCTTCTGAGCTTGCTTCCAATCCTTGCTATCCACTCCAAAATCCAGAATAGTCTCTCCTTACAACCCATTCCTTTGGCAGCTCCAAAAACCCTCCCTTTCTCCCTCAATTGATCACTTAATTAGGTGTTAATGAATGTTAATGTTCCTAAAACGAATTTTGGCATTTAAATTAGATTAATGGTCATTCAATGGTTGTCTTATGATGGTTTTCCAGCCCCCCGTTGGTTGCTAGGTTTTATGACTTTTCATATTCATGCCAAAACTAATTCTAGCAAAAATAAAGTTTAATGTGAAGCTACCAAGGTTTGAACCCATAACCATGCCAATGTCCAAGCGATGCACAACTATTTAACCAATTCTGTTTTTGTGATAACTCTTATAATTCTAAGGTTTTATTATCACTCAACATGATCATGCATAACAATTAAATAACACATAAATGACATACTTAGGACTCGAACCCAAGTCCTCTCACATAAGCAAGTACTCTCAACTTAACCACTTGAGCTAGTCCTTTTCCACATCATAACAATCTCCATTAAATGCCATAAAGGATCCCCTACCCGTATTTATTAAATAATTATTTAAATTTCATTGGTCTTACATTCCCCTCACCTTATAAAATTTTTGTCCTCGAAAATTTAGCTCACCCAGGAAAAATGCAGATAGGACTGCCTCAACTTCCTTTATCTTGAAATTCTCCCTTCTTGGTCCCTACCCTTTTATTTCAGCCTTCACCTCATACGTTTCCCCACTTTTAACTCTTCCACTCTACCACACACACCTGCGTTGACACCTCTCCTTATTCTAACTTTTAAATTCAATTTCTCTTACCAAACTTGTAGTGTTTAGCCCCAAGAACTTATCCTTTAAAATCCCTCTACCAAACGCGTTGATTCCGAGTTTCGAATTCACTTCTTAGGCTCAAACAAACCAACTTATCTTTCCTTGCCCAGCAAGATATCCTTATGCGTACTCACATCTTTGATCAAGAGATTTTCTCAAAGGTCCTACCTAACCCTTGCAAAACAAACATATCAAGTTTGACCTTGATTCTGTAGTCAGCCACTACAGATAACACACACATATCACAAAAAAACGCAAACCTTACAAGAAAGCTTTAGGAGACAAACTCAACCTATCACTTTTCTCTCTTTTACCAAAACCTTTAGAATTAAGAAAGGAAATTATCTCAGATATAGTCATGAGTGTGCACCCTCATCACTCTATTAAGATAAATTTTGTTCTTAATACTTCCAGTTTTTACATTTTTCTTTCTTATGCACCAACGCATCTTTGGAAAGAATTCCTCCCCTTGCGTACCAACGCATCGTGAGTGAAAAAAAGAAATAACCCTTACCTGCTCACCAAAACCCGGTAAGAGCATTACTTTCCTTAGGTCTTACCAGTAACCACCCTTGCCTACTCGTTAAAACCCAGCAAGAGTACTTCCCTTACCTACTCACCAAAACCTGGTAAGAGCGCTGCTTCCATTAAGACCATCCGCAACAACCCTTGTCTGCTCACCAAAACCTGACAAGAGCACAACCCTTACCTGTTCACCAAAACCCGGTAAGAGCATTGCTTCCCTGAGACTTACAAACAACCACTATTGTCTCCTTAACAAAATTCGATAAGAGCCCACCCCTTACCTGTTCACCAAAACCCGGTAGGAGAGTTGTTTCCCCTAAGCCTCACAAACACGACTCTTGTCTGTTCAACAAAACCCAACAAGAGCCCAACCCTTACTTGTTCACCAAAACTCGGTAAGAGCATAACTTTTCCTTAGGTCTTTTAGGCAACCACCCTTGCATGTTCACCAAAACCCAGCAAGAGTACCAACCTTACCTGCTCACCAAAACTCGATAAGAGCACTACTTCCACTGAGACCCATAAGCAACAACTCTTGCCTGCTCACCAAAACCCAACAAAAGTATCACCCCTACCTGCTCACCAAAACTTGGTAAGGACGTTGCTTATCCTGAGACTCACAACAACCACTCTTGCCTGCTCATCAAAACCCGACAAGAGCCCACTACTTACCTGTTCACCAAAACCTAGTAAGAGTGTTGCTCCCCTTGAGTCTCACAAACATAACTCTTATTTGTTCAATAAAACCCGACAAGAATCCCACCCTTACCGTTCACCAAAACCCGGTAAGAGCTTAATTGTTCCTAAGCCTTACAAGCGACATTCCTTGCCTGCTCAACAAAACCCAGCAAGGACATTGTTACTAAGCTTAGATCAAAGTCTTAAGGTAAACCAAAACTCCCTTTTACCCCACTCCCCCAAGTCTTCTGAGTAAAAGTACAACCTGGTTTTACAGGTGTGAACGAATTTCGAGCATACATCACACCAACGAACATAACATGCTTCACTACCCCAAAAGGCAAAAATTCAATTCGAATTTTACCTTATTGTTGTCGTGGCACTTCAGACTTCCTTCGTTCAAGGCAAGATTTCACGTAATGTGTAACATCCCGACCGGATATTACGGATTTAAATAATAAACATAAAATAAGAAAAATAAAATCTCATTAGTTATAAATCCATTTCCTAAAAATGCGGCAAATTTAAAACTTATTACATCAGTAAAAGCAACCTCAAATGTATAAGTATAACTCCATTACAAGATCAAAGTTTAGTAACGAAACAGTTTACAATTTATTCCATGATATAATAAAAATCTAATAAAAACTCTTCCCAAGTCTATCCCTGCTCTGTTGCTAAGCCTTAACGAATCTACATGTAACATCCTCTACTCACGTATATCGCGTATACGATCATCGCCACACATAAGCAGATAGGGTGAGCTAACAAATTAAACATATATAACACAATCACACCAAAGGAAATTTCATCCTTTGATTTAATAACATATGGCCACAACCATGTTAATCGTGTTCTACTTCTTTTAGTGAGTACCTCCAGATGTCTTGTTGCCAACCGATAGAGCACGTGTGGGAAACCATGCTACGGATCACACACTGTAACGCCAGGTGGAGTTCCCAAATATGAACATAGTTCGTAACGTCCCAAGACTACCAAACTCGTCAGCTAATTACTGAGGAGGGTAATCTACCAAGACCTATTCGTACTAGCCACAACTAGCACACTCACACTGGCAACACTCGCCAACCTTAGCTCAACTCCAGGGTTCCTCATGTTCATTAGCCATCCTGAGCTCATCTCGAGGGATGCCATTCCGAGCCACAACTCAAGAAATACCACGTGTTTCACCCCTATCCCGAGCTCAACTCAAGGGATATGTTCCGAGCCACAACTCAAGGAACACCAGCAAGCCACCTTTGAAGCATCACCAAAGCCTTGTAGATCACGCATACAACGCTAGCAACCCAATGCTACTACAACAAGAATCGCCTGGCGCAGGTCACGAAGTGATAGGCGCTTCCACTTTCAGATCGCTTGGCGGGGGACGCGTACCGCCAGGCGCCACGCGCCTAAAGACTCACTGACCTGCAGACTCTGCCTGGCGGGACCATCCTCATCGCATGACGCCACTTCTCCCTAAAGCCCACTATTTGTCCACTATCGCCTGGCGGGTCAATCACCACCGCAAGGCGCCACACCAGTACTTGCACAATACTGGTTTTTGGTCAGTTTCAGGCTCACTTCACACAGATTTAGATCCTCAATCCAAGCATCAAAACTTACGATGTTTTTCACCAATTTAGTTGAATCGCTTTTCAAGTGACTAACTTAATATCAAGTTTCCTACTTCCATTTAAGTTCAACCATCCAACTTTACAAAATTGGCTTTCTTAAAGTTAACTTTATTCACCCCTACCATACTACAATGCACTCATATTGCTTATTCCTTAACCTCGGTTCTAGTCATTACAGCCATTCTCAACTTATCCCAAGTCCACTCCTCCTAGATAGATCACAATTCACTCTCATTCCAAATATTAGTTTTGGGTTTAATTTCCATTCCCTACTATCTAGATGTTTACCAACAATTCACTCATAAATCTAACCCAAACCCAAATAGGTCAAGTTTCTGGACCCCCTTTTTGCATGACTTGTCCAAATCCACAATTTATATACGTAAGTCTTAGAATAGCTAATATCATCGCATTCTAAGTTAAATCGCCCTCTTTAATTTATGCCTTAGGACTTTATCATCAATTTGTCAAGGACATAACCCAAATCCATTTTTCCAGTTCCAAGTAAGACTGCAACCGAACCCAACTTAGTGCCTGCCATCCCAGCCACGCACTATCACTGCTCCTACGTTGGCGCCTGGTGGCAAGCCCTGTGCCGTCAGGCGTTACATATATTTCTGGCAAATTTCCAGAATTTCAGTAACTGCAAGGCGTCCCTAACACTCCCCAACTGCTCTCCTCTGCTTATCTTAGCGATTTCGCACATGAACATGTTAATAGCGCCACAATTATTACAGTATCAAAATTTCCAACAACAATTTTCAGTGTAACCACGCCTATTACTCCCAATTCATCCAAAATCCCTAATTTTGTCAACTCTCATATTCAAATATAGCTATTTTCACTTAACTCTCACGCGCCACCATGCAATTTCACTATTTATGATCCCATTTCCATTAACTGATAATTGCAACTCCATTTCCACTGAACACAAAGACCCAAAACCCATAAAACAGCCAAAATCTAGCAAATGTGGCTCGCGTCGCCTGGCGTGCAACTACCACTGCCAGGTCGTTCATAGAAAACCCAGAAAACTAGGTGACATGGTCTGTGCCGCCTGGCGGACAGGGATACGTTGGCAGGCGGTTCCTCTGCAAGAACCCAAAAATAAGCACAACTGATGAGTCGCCTGGCAGTGCTTCATCGTCCCCCAGGAAGTTTCTGGGAATTTTCCAGAAACCCAGAATTTGCGATTTAATTCATAGGAAAGCATGTAAATTTATATTATTCATCATGCTATTAACAAAACGCTTAAAGTTTTGGGTTCAAGTCCTCTAACCTGTTTTCCTTAGCTTATTTGGAATTGTTGTGAGTTTCCTCTTGATCACCAATGATCTTCCTTTGACTCTCTCAATGTAGCTCCTTTCCTCACTCTCTAAGCACAATGACAACCTTGCAAAACCATTCATCTAACCTAAACTTGGCCTTTTAATTGTTCCTTAATGCTAGGTAATGACCAAAATATGAAATTTGGTTTTAATAACCCGATAATTTCTATTCAATGGTTGATTATAAACAGTTTTCCAGCCACTTCTTGTTTGTTCCTTGCCAGCTAGGGTTTTCTCAACCCTTTCATATTCACGCCAAAGTAATTTTGGCAAAAAGAAAGTTTAATTTGGGTTCACCAAACCCATACCAAACCAGTTATCAAATCAATGCATAACAAATCAACCAATTCATGTTTCGTTATTATTAATATAATTTTATGATTATATCATCACTCAACAGGATCAAGCATATTGTTTAAAAATAATAATAAATTAAATAACACACAATAGGCATACCTAGGACTTGAACCCAAGTCCTCTCACACAATAATACCTTTCCACGGGCTAATACCTTTCCACGTCACATCAATCAATATTAAATGCCATAAAGACTCCCACTACCCATATTTATTAATTAATTAATTATTTAATTAATTAATTTTCACGGGTCTTACAATCCCCCCACCTTAAAAGTTTTCCTCCTCGAAAATAGAACTTACCAGGGAATAGGTATGGGTATGACTTCTTCATGATATCCTCCATTTCCCATGTCATTTCCTGAGTGGCCTCGTCCCATAGGACCTTTACAATCCGGATCTCCTTCCCTATAAGTTGCTTGACTTGAGAATCCGGGATTCTCACTGGTCCAACTCCGATCATCAAGTCTTCACGCACCTAGACATCATCCTCCTCCAACACATGAGTAGGATCCGCAATGTACTTCCTCAGCTGTGATACATGGAAGACATTGTGTAGGTTTGCCAGGTGAGGTGGCAAAGCAATCTCATACGCCGTTGGTCCAATCCTCCTAGTGATCTGGTATGACCCAATGAATCTAGGAGTCAGCTTCCTTGACTTGAGAGCTCTCCAAATACCTGTCGTCGGGGTAACTCTGAGGAATACATGATCACCAACTTCAAACTCAAGTGGCCTTCTCCTCTTATCTGCATTAGACTTTTTCCGACTCTAAGTTGCACGCATCCGATCCTATATCACCTTCACTTTCTCAGTGGTCTACTGCAAGAACTCTGGCCCAAGCACCATTGATTCTCCATCCTGCTGCCAACACAATGGTGTCCGGCATCTCCTACCATACAACGCCTCGTATGGTGCCATCCCGATGCTGGAATGGTAATTGTTATTATACGTGAACTCCACCAATGGCAACATATCACTCCACGTACCCAGGTGGTCTAACACACAAATCCTCAGCAAATCTTCCAACGATTGTATTGTCCTCTTAGTTTGTCCACCTGTCTGAGGGTGATAGGCTAAGCTCATTCTCAACTCAGTGCCCAGGGCTTTCTGTAGTGATTGTCAGAACCTCGATGTGAATCTCGAATCTCTATCTCATATAATACTCGCAGGCACCCCATGTAGTATGACCACTTCTCTGACATACAACTCTGCCAATTTGTCCATAGACATCTTCTGATTAATTGGCACGAAGTGAGCACACTTCGTCAATTTGTCTACTATTACCCAGATCGAGTCATGCCCCCTCACTGACCTCGGTAGATGTGTAACAAAGTCCATGGAAATGTTGTCCCATTTCCACTAAGGAATGTCAAAAGGCTTCAACGTGCCACCCAACCTCTGGTGTTCAATCTTCACCTTTTGACATATTAGGCATGATGCCACAAAATCTGCTACATCAGTCTTCATACTTGTCCACCAGAAGGTTGCTTTCAAATCTTTATACATCTTAGACATACCTGGATGTATGCTAAGACAACTCTTATGTGTTTTCTCCAAGAGCATCTTTCTCAGTACCGACAGTTAACTCCAAGTCATGCGTCGGATAATTTCTCTCATACACTTTCAACTGTCTCGACGCATAGGCCACAGGTCGTTTATCTTGCATCAGCACACAACCCATAACTTGGTATGAAGCGTCACAACACACTTCAAATGTCTTAGTTGTGTTTGGAATACGCAGTATTGGTGCGATTGTCAACCTCCTTTTCATGTCTTCAAAACAAGTCTCACGCTCATCTGTCCACGAGAAAGGCTGGTCCTTTCTAGTGAGTTGTGTCAATGGACTCACCATCTTAAAGAACCCGTCGACGAATCGCCTGTAATATTCTGCTAAACCCAAAAAACTCTTCACCTCTGTAACTGTTTGTGGTCTCTCCCACTTCACCATTGTTTCAATCTTAGTCAGATCCACTACTATTCCTTGAGATGAGATTACATGGCCCAAGAATTGTACGTCATCCATCCAAAACTCACATTTTGACAGCTTCCCAAAAAACTAATGCTCTCTGAGAATTCTCAACACCACTCTCAAATGCTCCGCGTATTCTTCCTGGCTCTCAGAATATATCAGTATGTCGTCAATGAATACCACGACAAATCCAGATACGACCGAAAAATTTTGTTCATGTAGTCCATGAATATGGTAGGAGCATTTGTCACCCCAAAGGGCATCACAACATACTCATAGTGCCCAAAGCATGACCGAAAAGTTTAACTAGGATCTAAGTGATATCCAGACCTCAAGCCAATTTTAGAAAATACAGTTGCTCCCCTTAGTTGATCCAACAAGTCATCGATTCTTGGCAGTGGGTACTTGTTCTTAATCGTCAACTTGTTCAACTGCCGATAATCAATACACAGTCTAGAGTTGTCATCTTTCTTCTTCACTAAGAGACAAGCGTTCCCCAGGGTGAGGCACTCGGTCGAATGAACTTCTTCTCAAGTAGGTCCTCAATCTGCTTCTTTAGATCAGCTAACTCTGCTAGCGCCATCCTGTATGGTGCCATCAAAACTAGGCCAGCTCCAGGGATGATATCAATAGTGAAATCAACATCCCTACTTGGCAGCAATTCAGGAATCTCGTCTGGAAAGACATCCGCATACTCATCCACCACGGGTATGCTTCTAATCTGCTCGGCTGTATTCTTCTTCTTCCTTTGAGCCACTATCATGAAGCAAGTAGCTCCATCTTCTACTTCCTTCATCGCTTGATTAGATTATATAAGCTCCAATCCTTCTCTATCTGAGAACACTACTTTGCGCCGTCCGCAATCGATGACAATATCGTTTCTTGACAGTTAGTCCATTCCCAGAATCACGTTCAAGCCCTCCATTGGCAAGCATATGAGATTCACCTTGAACCTGTGGCCTGCCACAGAAACAGAGCTGGTGGATACTTCGCCAGATGTCGGCATATCGACTATTAACTCGCACCCTAGCTCTCGCATCACAAGTCTGAGCGTCCTCACACATTCATTGGATACGAATGAATGGGTAGCTCTTGAGTCATACAACACAACCACACTGTTACCAGAAAGCAAACAAGTATTCTACACCAAGTTACCCGACTGGGTTGCCTCGGTGGTCGTCAAGGCAAACACACGTCCTAGTTCTTTGGGCCGCTCTCCAACTGGTTTCTTAGTTGGTGCACCTCCAGCTGGTTTCTTCTTAGGGCAATGTCGTGCATAATGTCCAGTTTGATTACACACGTAACACTTGTCAGTGTTACTACTGCCACTCGAGTTGCCAGAGGGTTTTGGACAGTCCCTCCTAAGATGTTTCCCACGATAGTTAAAACACTGTAGTTTCTTGGACGAAGTTAGTGGTCTGTTGTATGGTTTCTTCTGTAGTATGGAGTCTGAAGTAGTCTTTTTTGGTCGTGCCACCCTGTTGGGTCCTATTTCCAGCTACTCGACCACCTTGGCCTACTCTACTAAGATTGGAAGCTCCCTAATCTAGAGTGGTACTATAAATCGGCACAGCTCATGTTTCAGTTCGCCCTCGTATTTTTTGCACCTCCACTCCTCGGTGACAGCGGGTGAATAGAACCTTGTCAGGTATTCAAACCTATTTATGTATGCCTATACAGTTAGGTTCCCCAACTAGAACGTGAGGAATTCGGCCTCCCTCTCATGCTTGCCACTATACGAGAAATATTTCTCCAGGAATCGTGTCCTGAAGTTAGCCTAGGTTATCGCCTCTACCCGGGTCTGCATCAGCTGCTACATTCCTACCCACTAGTACTCCGCATCAGCCACCAGCAAGAAGGTGACGAAGGTCAGTCTCTGTGCATCAGTCCACTCTATCACTCGATATATTTTCTCGCACTCCCTCATCCATGCATCTGCCTCGTCAGGAGTGGCCTTACTAGAGAATTTTGTTGGCCTGTGCCTCATGAAGTCCTCCATGGTCATAGGGCAAATGCGTGCCACCATGACTCTAGGTTGTGCTGCGATAGGCTGCATCGCATCGACCATTCTATGTATAGCATGAGCGATATCATCAGCTCCAGCAGTATTCCTCCTCCTTCTGTTAGCCATTGCCTGAGCACGCCAGTTCTTCAGTTGTTCACACCAAACAACTTAAGTCATGACTATACAAGCCAAAAATTAACATAAAACGCATCAAACAGTCATGCAAACGTAACACGATAAGCTCAATCCCCAAAGATCGCAAAAATCATTTCAAAAACCTTTGCTCTGATACCAAATTTAACATCCCGACCGGATATTACAAATTTAAATAACAAAACTAAAATCTCATTAATTATAAATCGATTTCCCAAAAACGCGGGAAATTTAAAATTTATTACATCATTAAAAGCAACCTCAAATGTATAAGTATAACTCCATTACAAGGTCAACGTTTAGTAACGAAACAGTTTACAATTTATTCCATGATATAATAAAAATCTGATAAAAACTCTTCCCAAGTCTATCCATGCTCTGTCGGTAAGCCTCACCGGATCCACCTGCAACATCCTCTGCTCACATATACCGCGTATACGATCATCGCCACATAGAAGCATATAGGGTGAGCTAACAAATTAAACATATATACAAAATATTTACATATATAACACAATCACACCAAAAGAAATTCCATCCTTTGATTTAATAACACATGGCCACAACCATGTTAACCGTGTTCTACTTCTTTTAGTGAGTACCTCCAAATGTCTTGTTGTCATACCTATCGGCCACAACCAATAGAGCATGTTTGAGAAACCATGCTACGGATCACATACCTTAACGTCAGGTGGAGTTCCAAAATACAAACATAGTTCATAATGTCCCAAGATTACAAAACTTGTCAGCTAATTACTGAGAATGACAATCTATCTAGACCTATCCGTACTGGCCACAACCAGCACACTCACACCGGCAACACTCGCCAACCTGAGCTCAACTCTAGGGTTCCTCGTTTTCATTCGCCATATCGAGCTCATCTCGAGGGATACGTTCCAAGCCACAACTCAAAGAACACCAGCAAATTGACCTTTGAAGCATCACTAAAGCCTTGTAGATCACGCACACAACGCCAGCAACCCAATATTGTTGCAACAAGAATCGCTTGGCGCAGGTCACGTGGCGACAAGAGCTTCCAGTTTCAGACCGCCTAGCGGGGGATGCGTACCGCTAGACGCCACACACCTAAAGACTCACCGGCCTGCAGACTCCGCCTGGCGGAACCATCCTCACCACCATGCGTCATTTCTACCCAGAGCCCACTATTTGTTCGTTGTCGCCTGGCGTGTCAATCACCACCGCAAGGCGCCGCACCAATACTTGCGTAGTCCTAGTTTTTGGTCAGTTTCAGGCACACTTCGCACAAATTTAGATCCCCAATCCAAGCATTAACACTTACAATGTTTTTCACCAATTTAGTTGAATCGCTTTTCTAGTGACTAACTTAATATCAAGTTTCCTACTTCCATTTAAGTTTAACCACCCAAGTCTACAAAATTGGCTTTCTTAAAGTTAACCTTATTCACCGCTACCATACTACAATGCACTGATATTGCTTATTCTTTAACCTTGGTTCTAGTCATTACAGCCATTCTCAACTCATCCTAAGTCCACGCCTCCTAGATAGATCACAATTCTCTTTCATTCCAAATATTATCATTGGTTTTAATTTCCATTCCCTACTATCTAGATGTTTACCAACACTTCACTCATAAATCAAACCCAATCCCAAATAGGTCAAGTTTCTAGACCCCCTTTTTGCATGACTTGTCCAAATCCACAATTTATATACGCAAGTCTTAGAATAGCTAATAGCATTGCATTCTAAGTTAAATCGTCCTCTTTAATTTAGTGAACAAGTCAAAAATAAGCACAGTTGATTAGTTGCCTAGCAGTAGTTCATCGTCTGCTAGGTGGTTTCTGAGAATTTTCCAGAAACCCAAAATTTGCGATTTAATTCAGAGGAAAGCATGTAAATTTACAATATACATCATGCTATTAAAAAAATGCTTAAAGTTTTGCGTTCATATCCTCTAACCTGTTTTCCTTACCTTATTTGGAATTGTTTTGAGTTCCCCCTTGATCATCAATGATCTTCCTTTGACTCTTTCAATGCAGCTTCTTTCCTCACTTAATCCTCACAAAACTCTAAATCTTCATACTCTATTTTCTAAGCACAATGACAACCTTGCAAAACCCTTATTCTAACCTAAAATTGGCCTTTTAATGGTGCCTTAATGCTAGGTAATGACCAAAAACCGAAAATTGATTTTAATGGGCTGATAATTGACATTCAGTGGTTCATTATGGACAGTTTTCCAACCACTTCTTGGTTATTCCTTGGCCAACTAGGGTTTTCTCAACCCTTTCATATTCATGCCAAATTAATTTTGGCAAAAAGAAAGTTCAATTTGGGTTCCCCAAGCTTCGAACCCATATCAAACCAATTGTTAAATCAATGCATAACCATTCAACCAATTCATGTTTCATGATGATTAATATAATTTTATGATTGTACCATCACTCAACATGATCAAGCATATTGTTTAAAAATAATAATAAATTAAATAACACACAATAGGCATACCTAGGACTACAACCCAAGTCCTTCACACAATAAAGTACTCTCAACCATTTGAGCTAGTACCTTTCCACGTAACATCAATCAATATTAAATGCCATAAAGGTTCCCACTACCCATATTTATTAATTATTTATTTACTTAATTAGTTAATTTTCCCGGGTCTTGCATAATGACCTGGCTTGTGACAAATGTAACACTTCTTCTCATACGGCTTTGCTCCCGAAAGTTCCGGACAAACTTGCCAAAAATGATCTCCCCCACACTCGGAACACTTCACTATCCCTCGTCCTTCACGTTGAGGTCTGGGGTAGGGTTTCTCTTGTCATTTCTCGTTGATGCTACTGTTGTTAGGATGTGCCCTCATGACCTGACTTGGGTCCCTCTCCATTCGTTCCACCATCTTTGCATGTTCCACCAATACAGGGAACTCTAGGATCCTTAGAAGTACGAGGAATCGACGGAGACCGCCCTTAAATTTTATGCAGTGCCATTCTTCGGTGACAGCTTGCGAGTAGAACCTCGCCAAGTACTCGAACTTGTCAGTATATGCTTGTACCCTCATAGTCCCCTGTTGCAAAGTAAGGAATTTCGCCTCCCTTTCATATTTGGCATCCTTTGGTTTCATCACACACATTAAAGGAACTTCATCCTTTGGTCTCATCACACATGGCCACCACCATGTAATCCATGTTCTACATCTTTGGTTGATAATCTCAAGCTATCATTGTTGTCCAACCTAGAAGCCACATTTGTAGAACACATGCGATAACACTCGCCATTCTGAGAACCAACTCAAAGAATGCTCGTGTTACCCTTCATCCTGAGCCACAACTCCAGGAATACTCCAGCATATAACCTTTGTGATATCGCCCAAAACCTAGTAGATCCAACGCCCTTCCAAATCACAATCGAGAGTTTGCCCATTATATTATCGTTTGGCGTTGCTCCTGAGCCGCCAGGCGAAATGCAGCTCCAGACCGCCTATCGGAGACCGCAACCCGCCAGGCGCCACATGAATTACATCTCTCTACCAGCACTCACCGCCTGTCAGAGCCTCCCATGCCTCCAGGCGTCACACGGTTCCAGTGACCACTGCCACTATTTTCTGCCCCTATTGCCTGGTGACTCGTTAAGCGTCACCAGGCTCCACACCAGTAGCGCAATGCTACTAGTTTTTGACACTTTTGCACAAGTCCTAATGAACCTCAATCACACCCAGTAATACAACACACAATACTTGACCCCTTTACGAACATTTAGTCCTAATACTTTAATTAAATATCATGTAACACAATTAAGTATCTTCCTAATTAATGTTATACTCCTATTCACGCCTCATGCAATCCAGTGTATCCTCATTCACATAATAAATGGAACATGCCTCAAACCACTTAACACCACAATTGATGCATAAAACTGTTCGAACAAGCAAGTATCAACACCAGCGTTAGACAATAAACCAACATTTCTTTACATGCATGTTATATCAATTATGGTCTAATCACACATAACATTAATTGTCCTCATGTAAAATTTCCTTCCCACCTTTTATGTTCAATTACTTAAAACCCTACACGAAATTTCCAGATAATCACACCCAAACACAACACGAGCAAACCCACCTAGTTGCCAATGCCTGAAACGTCGCCTAGCGATAGTGCTGGAGCCACCAGGTGGTGCATATAAATTTTTGGGGAAAACCCATATTTTCTAGCACCCACGCACACCTTCTTCTCTGCAATCCGCTTCATTCCTTTAATTATACACCCAAGATGTCGTGGTCAGGTACTTAGGTTCACAATTATAGAATTAACCCACAATTTGATCCCATAAGTTGTAGTTCACTAAGCATTTGTTATAAAAATGCTGAAACTCCCAATTTCACAACCCTAACATTCCTATTTAACCAATTTCATTTGATTCCCTCGTACTACCATGAATTTTCACAATTATTCACTCCAATTACTTAATTAATGGTTTTAACATCCTTCCCACGGATCAAGAATAGCCTAGAAACCCCAAAACATCACAAACGAGTGAAACATGTTTGTGTCGCCTGGCGGGTGTTCATCACCGCCAGGCAGTTCATGCCAAAACCCAAAAACTGGGTTAGTCAAAAAGCGTCGCCTGGCGGACAAGCTCGTGCCGCCAGGTAGATCCATCTTTGGAACCAAAATAACACAAAACAACACAAGCCGCCTAACAGCTTTGAATGCCCGTTAAGCAGTTTCTAGAAAATTTCCAGAAACCCAGAATTTCAATGTGACAGGCACTGATTCATACATATACAGGTTACTCACAAAGCAATTAAACTTAACACACAAAAGTAGCAAGTTCTAGCTCCCCTAACCTGTATTCCTTTGCTTAGTTTTGGAATGTTTTTCAAGCTCTTGTGCACCACAAAACAATCCAGCCCTTGTCTCCTTCCGAGCTTGCTTCCAATCCTTACTATCCACTCCAAAATCCAGAATAGTCTCTCCTTACAACCCTTTCCTTTGGCAGCTCCAAAAACCCTCCCTTTCGCCCTCAATTGATCACTTAATTAGGTGTTAATGAAGGTTAATGTTCCTAAAACGAATTTTGGCATTTAAATTAGATTAATGGTCATTCAATGGTTGTCTTATGATGGTTTTCCAGCCCCCCCTTGGTTGCTAGGTTTTATGACTTTTCATATTCATGCCAAAACTAATTCTAGCAAAAATAAAGTTTAATGTGAAGCTTCCAAGGTTTGAACCCATAACAATGCCAATGTCCAATCGATGCACAAACATTTAACCAATTCATATTTTGTGATAACTCTTATAATTCTAAGGTTTTATTATCACTCAACATGATCATGCATAACAATTAAATAACACATAAATGGCATACTTAGGACTCGAACCAAAGTCCTCTCACATAAGCAAGTACTCTCAACCACTTGAGCTAGTACTTTTCCACATCATAACAATCTCCATTAAAGGCCATGAAGGCTCTCTAACCCGTATTTATTAAATAATTATTTATTTAATTATTTAAATTTCACGGGTTTTACAGTGGCAACAAGGAATGCAGGTGCTTCTGGTGACGCAAGGAACTCACATTTTATAGTTCAATGGTGCGGATGGGTGAACTCGCGATTTGGCTTCATGTCCAACGTGGGTTTGGGTCGCGATGGAGAATGTTGTGGGTGGCTTCACATTTCTGGATTCACACACGTGGATGAAGGTTCATAATGAAGGTGCGATAATGGTGTTGCATTGCGAAGATATGCGGGTGTTGAACAAACTGGTACGTTGTGGTTGAACGACGACGTGCATATCCATTGTGTGTTTGGTTTGGGATTGGTGATTATGGCATTGACACGGACTATTCTTTGTCATTGGTGAGATTGGTTGACAAAGTGGTTTGATGGTGGCCAGTTTTCCTGCCTAGGGTTTTGGCTAGTGAGAGGTTCAAGATTAGGCCACATGCCAATATGTAGTTGGACGGATTTGAAAGTGTTAGATTGTCATATGGCATGATCTAGTTAAGATGATTTAGTGAGTCGTAGGATGGGTGAAAATAGATATTTTAAGTGGTGCGTAATATGTTTTTGGGTGGCTCATCTAAAAAAGGAGAGTGTATAAGTAATGTAAAGGGTGCAAAAATGATTTTTCCATAACTTGTTGATTTTAACATTATTTTGAGGTGTTTTGTAACTCAAACCAATGTATTTTTACACCTTTAATGAACTTAACTTAACTTCATCTGTATGAACAAACTATAGTCTTGAGGTCTTTCCTCCTCTTTCATTCTCCTAATCGTAGTCATGGTTAAAGGTCTAATATGAGTCTTTCCATCAAAGTTTCAAATATAAAGATTAAATACCTAAAAAATATATTCATGGATAAAAAAAAATCAGTAATAACTTCTAATTTTGAATTTAGTGATCCCTAATTATTAATTTTAACTAAACTATTACAGAGAGTTTCTCTAATTAGTAAAGATCTTTAGATATAAACAAGTCCAATTATCAATATAAATATGGTTATTTTTGAAATGGTGATTTAAGCCAAGAAGGTGGAGGTTTGAATTGGCTATTTAAAACTTTTTCGAAAGCATAACTCTTTTCAATTGAACCAAATAGACTAGAAAGTTAAGGTGTAAAAGTTGCAGACCATCACACTTTCAATCGATCAAAAAATAAAACAGCAGACTAATTTGTTCTTGAGCTATGAAACAGTCGATTAAAATGACAAATGAGTCGGCTAAAATACTAGGAATTTATGCAAAATACAGAATTCGCAGATTTAACTCAAACATCAATCTTTTACATACAAGACTTGTTCTAATTAATATTTTTAACTATTATACAGTCTCAGATTACACAAGAAAGCATTAAAACACAACAAATATTGGATTACTTGATTTTCTTAAGATTTTAAAGTGATTCAAAGTGAGTGAGATAAGGGAGAGAGAATTGCACAATTATTTTTATACTGGTTCACTCAATCATAAAACTACATCTAGTTTACCAAGACAACCTGAGCCTGATTTCCACTATATTCAAAAGTTTTACAAATCAAACACCAAGATTAGACTTTTGAACTAAGAACCACACAAGATTTTTGACTCACAAAAATCTAGACAACTACCCTGCGAGAATCACACTTACAGACCTGAAATCACATCAGGCAAACAACTAGAGGCACAAGAACATCCAAACCCAATGGTGGCTCTCCCTAGCCAACCATACATGTGTTCTTCAAGCTACTCACAAGTCAAAATGCCTCTAAGATCAACCAAGATCTTCAAACTTCACGTTGCAGTTGTGTAGTGCAGATAAAGAGTTTTCTAAAGAAGAATAACAAGATTTCACGCTCAAAAACCTCAGAAACTTAACTCTGCTCTAAAAAACACAGCATATATAGTCTGGTTTAAATGAAATCAGTCGATTGAATTTTTTGTGCAATCAGCTAATTTCACTTGACTTAAGTGAAATCAGTCGATTGAAAAATAATTCAACTAACTGAATGCACTCATACTAGAAACTATATACTGCAAGCCTTTTAACTTGTTAAAACTCATTTTAATAGATTAAAAGAGACACACCAAGACTAACAAGACATCTTACCTATGTCATATAGCCTACCAACATGATATAACACCAAAACACTACATTTAACATATTATTTCCAGATTTAACACACTAAAAACTTAATCTTCAAGTGGATCTTCATCAATCTTCATCAACCACATGTGATCTTCATGCAGTTGCCTTTGTCAATTCTTTGCTTCAAGCTTGCTTGTGCCAACAAATTTTTTTTATACCAATTTTCTTTTTAATTTCGTAGGTTAAAGCTTACTTTAGTTTAGAAAAAAATTATTTAAAAATACTCTTAAAAACTAAATTAAAATAATTTATTTAAATTTTATTTTAAAATATTTCAACTTCTTTTATTTTAATTTATCTTAATTTATATAAATTATTTTATTATTTTAATTTTTAAAAGAAAGTGAATATACTTATGTACACACGTCTATATGTATAACTATTAATAAGAAAGATTGCTTTTGCTAACTACTAGGTAACCGTTTTCTGGTACACAAATTTTAGTGTCCATTTTATCGTTATCAATATACATTACATTAGTAATCAAATTAGTAAAATTTTTAATGTTAATAATAATTAGAACATTAGATTTTTATTTAATATCATAAAGTAAAAGTGGACACACGTGCTCGCAGAGCAATGCAGGGAACTAGAAAATAGTTTAAAGTAGTAGTGATTTCAAAAATACACTTGATTATTATATTCATAAAAAGTTTGGCTATAAATAGATTTTATGTTAATTGAGTTTCATTATATAAAAATCATTGTCTCTAGAAACCTTCTCTAAAGTTATTTTTGCCTTCTCTTTAACTTTTTAAACTCGTCTTTTATTTATATGATGATTAGAGGCCACTAATAGATTCATGACAGAGAGATCTACACTTCTGACTGATAAGAATCTAAAACATAGTAAGTTTATTTTTTACTATATTTTTGAGTTAGTTTAACATTTTGTGGCACGTGTGCTTCTAGGATTTATGCATGTGACTCAAAATAGCTCAAAGTGAACCTTTATTTACTCATGATCTATGATATGCTTAGCTCTGTGATCTAATGTCTATATAGGTAGTTAGATTATCCTCTAAGAACTTGAGCTTTAAGAGTAGCCTTGAGATAGGGGTTTTTCTACACTAGGTAACAGAAGCTAGAGATATTATCCTTTTGTTATGCTTGGCTTTGATATGAATGTTTATCTACGATAAGTTTGTATGATGATTCAATTTGATGTATTTTGATTGAAGTTAAATTTTGAAGAACATTGGCTAGTGAACTTTGGACTACGATCTTAGGATAAAATATATTGGATTGATTGTTGATTTGTCTAATAATTGAGAATGGTCATATTGGTTTGAACAATTTCCTTCTAATGGTTATTTTGAATCGATGGGTATCAACTAGGATTTATAAAAGAGATAAAAGACCAATTAGTTGGTCTCTTTCTCCAAGCTAGGTGACGCCAAGTATGAATAAGACCACCATTGGATGGGTTCAAAAGCTACATAGGTGATAGGTTATAAGAGCACATATGGTTAAGGTAGTGTGCTATTTGGGTGCTCTCAAAAAAATTTGGGTCAACTCAAGAGAAAGAGTCGCTAGAAGAACCCCAGAGGAGTCACTAACCTTAGGTGACTTAAGAGACATGTGACAAAAATTGCTGCATAACATTACTAATCTCAAAAGTGCCATTTTATAATGGTGGAGCACTTTTATTTAGCTAAAGAAACCCTACAATTGTCTCCATAAAGTATAAGAAAAGCCTAATTTGGTCTAGCTTGGGGACCAAGGGAGACACATGTGCCAATGGTGTCTTAGATGGTGGCTGTAAGACCCGATAAACATTAGACTAAAGGAAAACACATGGAAAAAATTAATGGCTTGATTAATATATTGTTGATTTATTTAATTTAATTAGGTTATAAAATTATGAAATAATTATTATTTGAGTGATTTAAGTTGATGTTGTATTTATAATAATTATTTAAGTGATGTAAGTTATTGTTTTATTTATTTTTAAATTTTAATATTATACTTAATGTGGACATATGTGTTTATAAACCTCCGGTGCATGTTATATTATAAGAAGGTGTGTAGCCTGATGGTTGTTGGTAACCATTAAAGTGTTCTGGGGTTTGGATTTGAATCTTGATTGTTGCATGTGTGTTTTCTTAATGTTTTTCTTTTCTCTTCCTTCTTTAATGGTGGGGCCCACGAAAGTTATTACACAAAGTTTCATTTTTAATTTTTTTCGTTTTTTCTTTTAGAAACTTGAAAACCAGGAGATTTTTGTTTGTTTTTATTTTTAGTTTTTTAAAATCTTATTTGAAAAGATTTAATTTTAAAATATTAATAGAAAAGATTATTGATGTTAATTATAGATGAAAAAGACAAGATTTTGAGAAAAGGAGATAAAACACTTTAGGGTTTCTAAAAGGTGGGAGAGGAGGTGGATGAGAAGAGAAAACGAGAGTTTAATAGTAGAAAGAGAGGAACCGTGGAAGAGACTACGGGAGAAAGGATTTGAGGTTGCTAACAAGGTAAGGGAAGCTGAGTTTGTTTTTTTGTGTTGTTTGAAGCTTTACCTTATTTGTTCTCTTTGTTTTGTTGATTGGTGCATGAGGTTTTAATGAATATACTTTATATATCCTTCTTCTTTTCCATGGCCTGCATATGTGATTGTTTTCTCTTCATTCACACTGCTGGAGCAAGTTTTTTGCATGAGATTAACTCTTCTACCTCTTCTTTTTTATTTACGTGAATGTGGTGCAAAGTTATTAGCTTCCCTCTTTCTTCTTTTTGATATCATCCATATTGATGTGGGTATAGTACATGATTTTATATTTCAATAAGGCCAAGGATTGATTGAACACTTTCTTATACGAGAGCTATTTATTTTGGTGCAGCCACCTTTCCTTTTCTTTATCTCGTTTTGAGGCGCTACCCATTTTTCTACACTGCACACTTTGTAAAATGAAGGTTCCTACTTCGTTAATCATTGGATCGAGCTAAAATTTTAACAACTGATCCTTAACACATAGTTATTGACTTTGACCAGTCGGATCTTAAATCAGAGCTCTATAATGAGAGCAGTTTGTATCGCAAGGTCCTTGTAGTTTGGTTGTTGACAACATTGACCTTTATTGTTTGTTTGGTGCATAACTTTCTCTATAGTTAATCAATTAAGTTGGTTATTGTTGCATTTGATTCTTGATTCAATCATCTTTAATTTGAATATAAATACATAATTTTTGGAGTTTTACACAAGCTGTGGTTTTATTTCTAAAATCCAAAATCGTTTGCATAATGTGTTGTTAAGTTGGATTGGATAAAAATTATAAGAATTAGTTATTTTCCAAAAATTAGTATGATTGTTTGGATTTGGGGTTTGTGTGTTCACACCAAGAATGGATTGTGATCATAAAGTTTTCGTGTTACTTGAATGCGACGTTGAGTATTATTGAACAAGTTTTATTTATGAATTTATTTTATGAATATCATTGTTTATGGTTAGCTTACCCCTATTGGTTTGTTTGTGTGTTTATTGTATGTGCGATGATCGTATAACGTGTGTGTTATACGGGAGCAGATGATATTGCAGATAATCTTGGCATGGAGTAGATTGACGAGAGGCTGGGTGGACTCGGGAGTTTTTATAATATATTTAGTTGTGTTTTAAATCAGATACCAGAAATTATGTAATTTTCTTTTGGTCACAAATGTTATTGGAAGTTTTTGAGAAAGTGATGTAAGATCCGCGGAATTTAATTAATTAAATAAATAATTAATTAATAAATGCGGGTAGGTAGCTTATTTATGACATTAAATTCTAATGGGTATGACATGGAAAAGTACTAGCTCAAATGGTTGAGAGTACTTTAATTGTGTGAAAGGACTTGAGTTCGAGTCCGATGAGTATTATTGGTGTGTTGGTTGACTTATTTTATTTTAAAACTATACATGGTCGTGTTGGGTGAAAACATGATGGTAAATGTGTGTGAATTGACATGAAACATTAATTGGCTTGGTGGTTTAGCTTTGATTTGGCTTTACTAAGGTCATGGGTTCGAACCTTGATGAGTCAAATTTAACTCTGTTTGCTTAAAAATTTGTTGTGGGTTGAATATGAAAGGGTGGAGGAAACCTAGCAGAAAGGGGCTGAAAAGGAAAACTTTGAGTTGTGGCTTAGGTTGGCGAGTGTTGCCGGTGTGAGTGTGCTGGTTGTGGCCAGTACGGATGGGTCCAGATGGATTTCCCTCCTTAGTGATATGCTGACGAGTTTGGTAGTCCTAGGACGTTACGGACTATGTTCGTAATTGGGAACTCAGTGATCTGTAGCATGGTTTCCGCACGTGCTCTATCGGTTGTGGCCAATAGGTGTGGCAGCAAGGCGCCTAAATTAAAAGTTTTTATTAGTACATTTTCAATGTTAATTCTTTTTCCGCTAAATGCAAAAATTTTCTAACATTCCGTGATGTCCCAAAAATTGGGATGTTACAATGGCAAGAGCATCTGTCTTACAAAAGAGAAGAAATAAAATCTTTGAGACCACTCTTCCTATGTGGCCCACAAACTTCGAGAAAGATTTGGCATACTCAAGATCTCTTTCTCTCCACAATTGGTGCACAAAGCTGAAGCTTGGGAGCATCCTTGGGCACTAAGCTAGGGTAAAAACTCTAAACTCATGTGTCTCCTTAGGCCCTGTCTTCTATTGGCCCAAAACCCTACATTACAAGCCCAAGGTCCAAAGAAAACCCTAGACTACTTCACTCACTATATAAGGCCCAAAAGAAAACTTTATACTACCTGACCCATAATACAAGATCCAAAAGAAACCTATTGTACTACGAGCAAAGATAGGCCCAAAAGATGGGGGCTTGGGCCAACCATCCACAAATGAAACCTATCCATATGTGTGCACTTAGCCATGGCTAAGCGATTTGCCATCATACCGTCCCTCTTGAAAAGGATTTGTCCTTAAATCTTCATGTTCCTTTATGAAAAAAATCCTTCTTTCTCTTAGATATTTTGGCCTTCTCCCTCCTAGATTAAATACCTTCTACAAAAAACACAAGAGAAGGTAAGTATTTTGAAAATACTCATCCAAAACATGTAGCTCTCAAGGGTCATACACCTTTTAAGAGCATTTTTTTAATTAACTTTTAGCCTTGTGTTGAATCCATTTACTTTTGAAGTAACTTCCCTTTTCAACATAGGGTTTTATTTGGTCTTGGTTTTCTTCTCCTTATAGGAGGAATGAAAGATGACCTTCTTAGGCTCTCTACATAAGCCTTTGACCCTTAGTATGAGAACTCTTTCTTTAAGGCACTCATTTGACTTGTGGTTTTTACTTTGACACTGTCAACATTTGATTTCACTTATGTACGTAGAAGTGTCTTTAGTTTTATTTTTATCTTTTTCTTCCACACTTTTATTTTGCTATTCTTGTACCTCTCCCACTTGAGAAGTTGTAATATCAGATATTGATATTATCAACCAACTATATTTGTCAAATAATTTTAAGACTGATTATATCTCTCCAAATATTTTTAATATTCATAATCACTATGAAGATAAATAATATTTATCTTTATCTTTATTTTAAAAGATATTTGAGCAATTTTAACAATAGAAAAGCTTGATCCAAGTCCTATATAAAGGGACCGAGGTGAAGTAGAAAAAGGAGAAGCTCAAAACTTCAAAGTTTAGGAACCCTTAGGGGAGCCTAATTTCTTTCTCTCTTTCCATCCCCTCTTCTTTTATTGTATTTTGATTTCATGGAGTATTAAGCTTTAAGGGTTGGTTCCACTGTAATTTCATTATGGATTCTAAGGTTAGAATGAATAAATTTGTTTCTTCTTTTGATTTTTGTTGTGATTTATTTTCATCTATGTCTTTTGACCTTTTAATCAAGTAAAAGTAATGATTTTTACATTGTAACAAGTTAACACAGTCTTAAATATACGTAACATATCAATCATATGAGTTCAAGGATTTTTAATTTTAATTGAGAATGTACTTCGATTAAACTTAGAAACTTTCATGTGATTGAATGAGTTTTTGTCAATGATTGAGAATGTACTTTGATTACAGGTGAAAACTTTAAGTAGAATTAATCAAGAATATACTTTGGTTAATTAGTTTTTTGCTTGATTTTAGAGGTAAAAGAATGGACATGATTAAGCATAGTAATATTTAATTGAGAATATACTTTGGTTAAATTTAGTATGATTAATCTACAAAGTTCTTGCTTTTGATTGAGAATTCATATTGGTTACTATTGAGAATGCCAACAAATTAATTGAAAATTTACATTAATTAATTTGCAAATCTACAACAGTAATTAATTGAGGATTAATCTTTAGATAACCGATGATGAATCCTATTTTGAAAAATTAATGGAATCAATCTATTTTCTTTATCATTGTTTTATATCTTTTTTCTTTCAACTTTATTTCTTATTTTATATGATTAACCATTTTGTATAGTTTTTATAAAAACTAATTTGTTAGAAATCAATTTCGTCTTTGTTGGAAGACGACTTTGGGTTAGTTTACTCTTTCTATTTTGTTGGTTACTTTCTTAACAATATTGATGTTGTTATATATAAGTAGTATTAATTTGATCACGTTAACGATAATGTTATTACACCGCCACACTCATAGCAATTCACGTCACTCGGAGTAGAGTGTTGAGGTCTATTATACGGCTTCTTCTGCTTCTTGCTTCCAAAAACGTTGGCCTTCTAAGTGTTGATAACACAATTAGGGTCCACCTCAAATTGTTCTATTGTCTTAGCCTGTTCCATCAGAATTGGAAACTCCCTAATCCTTATTGATACACCTTTTCCAGTTCATGCCTTACTCATCTTTCAAAGTTGTGGCACCTCCACTTCTTGATTATATTTTGAGACTAGAATTGGGCTAGATACAAAAAGTTTCGCATAGGCTTGCATAGTCATTTTTCCTTGCTGAAGCGTCAAGAATTCAACCTCCCAATCAAACTTAGCATTGTCAAAGAAGAATTTCTCTATAAACCTCGCCCTGAAAAGGCCCAATTAACCTCTTCACCATAGCCTTCCAACTACACCTAAAATCCGAAATAAACAGTACACATTGGAACCATATTCATTCCATAAATCTTTACCCAAAACCCAATTTAAACTCGCCATGCTAACTGTAAACACAAAACCATTCTTCAAGCCAAAACCCAATTTCCCTCAGCATCACAAAACCGTAATTTATCATGACCAGAAAACAATTCAATATGCTCACCAAACCAAAAAAAAAATCATACCACTAACAACATGACCACAACACAAAAGATAAAAACAAATATATTCCATTTAGACTTTTCACCTCTTTTTCTTTTAACGATAAATTCAAGCCAACAAAAATCTAAAATTATTTCCAACCACTTACCTCGAAATGACATGCACTTCTCAAAACACCATAGGTACATCCATAAAATAAAATCGTTATCAAATTATACTCATCCTCTAAAGCTAATAACCACCTCAAATGACCAATTCCAACCATTTTCTAAACCACAACATCACATAGCAACAAGAAGAAGATTAGTTTCCCCCATACACCAAACTTATCTCAAAAAATCGTCTCACAATTTCCACCATGAATTCATCCAAAATAAATAAATAAAGAATACACAATTCATCCCCAAGATGAGAACGCATATATCAAACTCCAAAATTTTCTCCACACATAAACACAATAATAAGTACATGTTCAGCTACCCTTACTTGGAATTCCTAGAACAAGATCACCTTGTTTTTGCTCCAAGCTTTCTTACTTTTCATGTCCTAACCAAAACTTTTGCTCTCACTCTCTCACCAAACTCATGTTGCCTCACCTTTCTTCACAGACCCGATTTTTAACTTAGTAAAATAGTCCCTTTTTTTCCCCTTAATACAATGAAAAAAATAATAATAAGTGGTTGCCCTAAAAAACTTCTGACTAACCTTTTAGTGTGAATGGCCATCAATTAAAGGTCTTTCTAGATGAACAATGTGCTGGAGAAGAGATAGTTGGAGTAAATTTCGTTGATCCTATCATTGCAAATAACAATTGAAAATTAAGAAATGTTGAGCTCTCTTACCACAAAGGACAAAGTGTATTTTAATTTTCATGTTTCTGGTTGTTGTTAAATTCTTTTTTAGTTCCAATTTTAACTAACTTTTAATTACTCATTGGTTTCAAGATTCTTCTATTTTTGGAGGTATTAGTAATGGATATTGAGAAGTACTTTAGTTTGAAGAAGTTCTGCATTCTGGTTCTTAATTTTATTTCAATTTTTAAATCTTGTTGTAGATCACTAGTACAAATTCTCAAATTACATGGAAATTTTCTTGCAAATTTGTTAAAAAAATTTGCAAGAAAAGGTTTTTTCCTGCTATTTTTTCTAAGAATTTTAATTGGCAGGTAATTCCTTCGTAGGTAATTATTTCCTACAAAATTATAAAATTCGCAAGTATTTCTTACAAAATTTGTTGCGAAAAGTGTTTTATACAAAATATTTTTCAAAAAAATTGGCAGCAATTTCCTGCGAATTTTTTTTTCATAACAAAATTTATAAATATTTCCTACAAAAAAAATTTCAAAACAAAATTGGCAGGAAATATGAGTTTTTTTAGTAGTGATAGAATTAGTTAGTTTTAATTGTACTTTGTTAATTCTTCTTCATAAATAGGTATCTTAGTTTAATTGTACTTGTATCTTGTTTTAAGCTTAGTCTACATAGTTGTTATGTTTTCCTACCATATAATAGGGTTTTAGATGTTTAAAAGTTAGAATTTGCATAGTTTTAGTTTTAGTAGTCTTTTATTATTTTTTAGAACTTAATTAGAAAGTGAATATTAAGTATAGACAGCTGATGAGTTCATATTTATGCCCTCATTTAAGATTTAATTATGAATTTTTAATTGAATTTTGTTCTTAAGAGATTTATTTAATTGGGATTTCATATAGTTGGATTTATTTAGTATGAGATACAAAAATATGTTAAAAATAGTTTTTTAGTTGCATAAATGTTCTATGGATATTTTGAGGTGTGTTAGTACAACTACAACTAAGTTAAGCTCATAGAGGTGTGGAAATAAATTGATTAAAGCTTCATGACACCTTAAAGGTAAATCCAAGAATATAAAATTATCAAAATCACAAAAATCCAAGCCAAGCATTGCATGAAGAAGGTAAGAAAAGCTTGAAAAAGTGAAGAAGTTTGGCTAAGCCAAGAAGAGGAAACTGACAAAAATTGGACTAATGCAGATGGAGAATCTGCTGTTTCAGCTACTACAATAATGTATTCCATTGCTCTGACCACCCTCCACCATATTCAGTGCATTGTCCTTTAGGCTTATCTGTACACCTTTGCGTATGATGATGAAAGGACTTTCTAACTTGTCTAAGTCGGTAGCTTTGCTTTAGGAACTTCCAGTTTCGGCATCAAACTCAACCCTTAATCTCTTTTTGTCCTTACCAATAACATGCCCCTTTGTAGGTACGATCTTCTTCACCGCACTTTGAGGCCGATGAGTATCAGCCATAAGGCCTGTAAGGTTAGGCACTTGGACCATTAAAATTCTTTGATTAGGCTACCACCCGGGGGCTTGGTTTCACTAAGTATGGGATTCGCTACCCAATTAGTCTCCTTACACTATTCTATTAGGCACATTTTGTGTAGGCTTTGCCCCAAAAGTCCACTTTGGATTGAGAACGTCCCATTGTGGATTCATAGATTGAACTTGACAGGTTCCATTACGGAAAACCCTCGAAACACAAGTTGTGTCACTATATTCCTTCAGCCACATCAAGAAGCCTTTTCCTCTTAGTGTTAGTGTTAGCCAAGTTAGCATCAACTTCGCCAAAGCCATCATTTTAAGTTGATGACATTTATGAGTGATCCAACCATCTTGAGTGGTAGTTCTCAAAGGAGAAGGGATCTAAGGTACTAAGTAGTTATGGAATGAAGGGGAACTCAAATGTGTAAACTAGGTTGACTCACTTTGATACCTCTAGTTGAAGGAGAAATGCATATTTAAATTATTCCCGACCTCAACTCATAAATAATGGGGCTATTAGATGTAAAAAAACAAATATGGTAGTATATAACTTTTTCTCTAAAATATGAAATTTATATCAAAATCACATCGTTTTATAAAAATAAAGAAATAAATATCAATTTAATTTTTTAAAAGTTTTTTCATGATATATTGAAACATTTTAAATATATAACAACAACTAGATTTTACATTTAAAATATAAATGTTATGAAAGAAATTACTTAGATATGTTTTTAAATTTAAAATATCAGTTATATAAGATCATAAGTACAAATTGCAATAGGACTGGACATGGACGAATTTCATTATTCCATACTCATCTCTAAAATAATCTCAATCTTATCCCCATCCACATACCCAACGAATATAATATTTTCTCTCATCCCTATCCTTATCATGTAACTGGTATACATATGTATGCTCATACATGTTTTCTTAGTGTTTCAATATCAATTAATTATTTTTTATAAAAAAAGTAAAAATCGTATAAAAGGAAACCTAATATTATCAAATATTCAATTTTAACAATGTATATTCTTATATCTTCAATGCCAAATATTTAGAAAGAAATTATAATAGTATATATTATGTTGCTCAATAAACTATGAGTACTTTAATAATTTAAAGGAAGATGGATATATAATGGCACGAGTATGTACATCACGTACCCATATCTAATTAAAAAAATTGGATATTATACATACTCATACCCCATATCAAGTTCATGAGAATTTCTGTCAAAACGAGACAAGTTTAGACACAATAACTAGAGGGACAAATTCATTTGTCATCTTTGATCATAAATATTAAATTTTTAATATATTAATAAGATAAAATTCTTTATTGTCAAATTTTAAATTTAAATACATTATTATTGAACAAATTTTATAATATTTAACCTTTTATACGAAGATTATTTTAAAATTAAAACTTATGTAACATAACAACATCTATTAATAAAATAAGATCATAAATTACTATAAGATCTTCTATGCTATCAATAAATATTTGCACATTGATTTATTGATTTATAAAATGCATTAAAGTTATAATATCATAATAAAATGAAAAAATATATAAATAATAATGGAGTAAACATATAATTAATTATTTGTAATACTTGAAAACAAAAGGATTAATACAAAGGTTGTCATTATGTACAAAGATTAATATGATTTGATATGATAAGAGGAAAAAAAAAGTAAAATTGTACTAAAAGAGATAGTATAGCATCAGTTGATGGGACGGTTTGGGGTCACCAGCTGACTACAAGCGTGATCGCATTCCTTTCGCTGATAAATTATGGCACATCAATTATTTTCCACTGCGAGTGTGAGCCACGCGCCTCATGCGGACAATGGAGTGCGTCACTGTCTTGCAATCGATGAGGGAACACACACAACTTCATCATTAAACCACCCTCAATTAAACAACTGCACTTCATTCTCATTATATTACATCTTACCGTGCTTCCAAAATTTTCATACTCATAATATTACATATCACCTTAAGTCAAACACTTCTGTATTAACAACACCTAATAAATGTAACAAATCTAAAGTAATAATGATTAGCTTAATTACATAATTATTAAATTAAGCACTATAAATCATTAAGGTATAGTAGTTATAGATCAGATTAAAACTTTAAACCATCTGCATTGGTCTAAGAACAAATTCTATATTGTTATAATTATATAATTATATATATACTCTAATTTATTGAGATGTGATAAAATTGTAACGGATTGATTAAACTTTAAAATAAACTACTTTTAATGTAATTAATATTTGTCCAAACTAGTATTAATTAAATACAGGCACATAATTTTATGGATCTTGGAGAAATTTGCTTCCGATAAAAAGGAAATTATTAATTGGGATGTTCAACTCGGCAAATAATTAAATTATTGACTCAGATTTGGATCTGAGTATGGGCTCGGAAGGACAACTAAGCAACATGTTCTTCTCAATGTTGACTATGGTTAAAATTGGAAGCTAAATAAGTCTAAGTTGAATTGAAGCTTTTATTTTGTGTGCTTTCTTATGGGATGAAATGAAAGAGAAAGAGAAAATAAAAAACTAAAATAATTAAAGTAAATATTGAATTTCTCTTTTAATAACTCGGAAGAGATTAAAAACTAGTAGAAAATAAAATAATTTATTTATTGTAATTTATTTGTTATTATTTAATATTATAATTAAACAAAAGAAAAACTCTTATAATGGACTCTAGTGGTCCGTAATAAATTATGAGTGTAAACATATAGAAAACTATTTTTTAACAACATAATTCACTATTTCTCGTCTTTGTTTCTTTTTAAAGAAGACGAAAGAGGTTTATATAATGATCCACTCAAACTTCCGTTTACAAATAAGAGACACATAAAACTCTTGTTTGTGAAAGAAAAATTGCATTAATTTTATTGAAACTACTTCTTTTTAAATGAGTTAAAATTAAAGTTTGAGATAAGTTATTTGAAAATGTAAAATTTATTCATTTTTAATTAAAGCATTCCAGCATATTATTTATAGATAAAAGGTAATATCTTACATTCTTAGAGATGTTGAGTATACATGATGCATGTATTCAACAATATTTTGTCAATGATTTTATCATTTCTTCAAAAATAATTTTATTAATAAATTAATAATAATAATATTAACAATAACAACATCGACGACAACAAATAATAATAATAATAATAATAATAATAATAATAATAATAATAATAATAATAATAATAATAATAATAAATAATGAGTAAAAGGGCACGGTGTTAAATCATTTGCAAATTACTTGGTGTGTTCTTGCAGTTATTGTATACCAAATTGATTTTTAAAACTAATTTTGATGTGATGTGGTTTATGTTAAAATATTTTTTTAGTATAATTTTTCATTCAATATAAAACCGCTTAAACATATTTTAATTTTAAATGCATATAATTCATCTCTCAACAAGAAATCACATATAAATATTTACTAATTTCAACTTTTATTCAAAATAAAATAACTCCGACTACCTATATAGTTGATAAATAAATGAAATCAATTCAAAAGTAATCAAAGAAAGAAAAATTAATTAATTAGCTTAATTTGGGCTGCATTTGTTTCAATAGTGATTCAAGTATCCATGCCTTTAAAATTATGGATTTATTTGGATAAATTATCAATAAAGACGACTATTTGAAGATAGAAATAAGAAGAGAAAAATATAATTAGAGCATACAAAAGAACTTTTTATTTATCTTATGTAGATAATTTTAATTTAATAAGATAGTTATGTGTAGAGAAAAGTATATAAACAATCCTAATTGTTTTCATCAAAATTAAAGTACACCCAATAAAATATGATCTCTCTTCAAATGGTGCACATGACATAGCAACCATCGATTAATAGACCTAAGTTTCTTATTTCTAAAGATAGATATATAACGTCAAGTTTAATTCGCCTGTTAAATTGGTATAATTAGCAGTCGTTACTCTTATGTTAGAAGCTTAGGTTTTCCTTTTCAAACACCTATTTTGACCATAAAAGACTACTTTATTCTATCTAGGTAAATTAATATTAGAGTTATGATAGATTAACAAACTTTTTAACAAAGTTTTTGACAAAGTTTCCTATTCAAGTAAAAAAACATTATTTTATTATTTTATTTTAATTAAAAAATAAAAATTTAATCTGTTTTAATTCTATT
>Ga0214543_1000729_pt1 | contig 58303 bp, 37 predicted proteins | sample CNSS2metaG_FD_160094 | JGI IMG/M metagenome (GOLD analysis project Ga0214543, IMG submission 160094) | Root nodule microbial communities from cowpea collected in UCLA plant growth center, Los Angeles, California, USA - CNSS2 | ecosystem: Host-associated > Plants > Roots > Nodule | place: USA...
TATATAAATAATAAAAAAAAATATATATATATATATATATATATATATATATATATATATATATATATATATATATATATATATAAAATGAAAATTTATGTTAAACTTATCCCAAAAACACCATTGTCCACTACTATGGCTTTAAGGAACTTTCGCATTTGCTCGTGAACACGCAATCTCAAAGGCATCGAAGCAATGCTCATTTGGGTTAAAGAAAAATATATGAAACCAACAGAAGCAAACAAACCAGGCATTGACACGTGGATGTACGTGGAGTTTCATGTTGGCCACCAAAAAAGGCGGGAGAACAAACTTGATCGGTAGTTTATTTTGTTTTTTCTTTGGGTACCATATTGTTGTTGTTGTTGTTCATATTCACATACACACAAATTCCTTCCTTGCATTTGTATCATGAATCTTTCCTGCAACTGTACTCAATGATGTTTCTCTCTTTTGCTTCCTAGCCAGGTTTCTCTTTTTCCACAAACTCTTCAATTTCTATCATTTGGCCTATATATCGTATCTTCGTTTCATTGTGAAATCTACCTAATTGGTTGTTATCATATCTAACAAAAATTTGTAAAGCAACATATCATTGCATGATGTATGGTTACAGGAAATCTTCTTAGAAATTGTACAAAGAAATGTTTTTGATGTAGATCTGTTTTGTGATACTTGAATATATCAAACAGGCCCTTTGAAATCTGAAGCCACTATCTTGTATCAACCATATACAGTTCTACCTTCATGTTGAATTAATGGATGCGTAAATTAAATTAAAAAAAAAATAAAGTGTTAACAGCGGAAAGGAAAATGGGGTTAAAATTCAACCATTGAAGAGTTCCATTTATTTGATTTCAGGTGTTGTGTTGTGAGTTACACAGAGTTGATCTGCTGGTTTTGAAGCAGATTTCAATAATGATTCTTGCTGCTCTTCTAACTTCAGTTGGAATTAACCTTGGACTATGTTTCATATTTTTCACCCTCTACTCTATATTGAGAAAACAACCTTGTAATCTTATCGTCTATGCTCCACGCTTAGTTTCTGAAAGAAAACGTGAAGAGGGTGGTCAATCTAACTTGGAACGTTTATTAGCTACTACTGATTGGGTCTCAAAAGCCTGGGAGACCTCTGAAGAACAATTTCTATCAACTGCAGGCTTAGACGCTTTTGTCTTTATGCGCATATTTGTCTTCAGGTGATTTAAATTATTCAATGGATTCTAGATTTAAACATTTAAACAACTATCATGTCATTTTTCTAAAACTCATTATGCTGGCTAATCAAGCCCCTTTCACTAATTTTGATGGAAATTCCTACATCATGAGTTTAACTTATCTACGTTTAGGCAAGTTCATGCATAAAAGGTAAAAGTATGTATATGTGGTTTCTGCATCTGATTTGAATTCCCATTGTTGTGGTAAATTTGATTCAAATGTGTATTCATTAGTTAACTCAGACTAAATTGTATCAGTGGTCACTGTGTCTCTGACTACTTTTCCATATATATATTGGTGTTTCAATTTTCTGTCACCATGTTGAATGTTTTTGAAGGGATCACTTTTTTTGCTTATTAATGTTTTTCCTCTTTGTGCATTGTGCAGTTTAAAAATATTTACTTTTGGTGGAATTGTGGGGCTCCTCATTCTTCTTCCAATTAATTGTATGGGGAGTCAGCTTCGTGATAACTCTAATTTTCAAAACAAGTCTTTGGATTCCTTCAGTATTTCTAATGTTAACAATGGTTCAGACAGGTGAATATTATTGATCAAGATGCTTTTCTCCTCCGATTTGGGCCTTGATTATTTATTTTTTAAATTTGTTTTAGCTATAAGGTGTTAGAAAGAAATCTTTATAAGAAATTAGGATTGATCCATTCATATTATCCTAAACGGTGGAAGGGGAAAACTTCTAGGTATGTCACTGTCATCCTTATTAAATAGAAATTTTAAAGCTTTTATCATGTAGTATTATGACATGTTACTAGATGGTTCACCTCTCCATTTTTGTGCAAGTTTTTATGTTTTTGTGCCTCTCATTCCCTTTTTCATTTCTCCATTGAAGGTATACCATTGTGGTTTCAAATCTCTATCTGATTGCTCTGTTACTTTTATGAATGGAAGAGGAAGTTCTGATCACTACTGATTTACCACTGTCATGAATTTATATAGGGTAGCCCTGGTTTTCAATTACTATTTTTCTTCTCAAAATATGCAACTCCATCCTAGCACTTGGGGCAAAAACATCTATTTGTTTGTTGTAATTACACCATTTGTGAGCATGAAAAGATTTCCTCACGAGTGTTAATGATTTTTTATCTATATCATAACATGGTAACTCTGATCGCTAGATTTGGCCTTTCGCAAGGTTATGGATCCACTTTTGTGCCGCATATGTCTTCACTGTAGTTGTCTGCATTCTTCTTTATTATGTAAGTAGTTTTTGTTCAAATTGTTTTGTAAATGCACAAGATTTTTCCAGTTTGCTAAATGACAAAAGACAGTGATTCAATTTCATGCTTCATGTTTTTGCCATATTCAGGAGTATGAGTATATTTCATCAAAAAGAATTGCTTGTTTCTATTCATCCAAGCCTGAGCCTCATCACTTTAGTATATTAGTAAGAGGTATTCCTGTTCCAACTGGAAGCAATTGTACCGATATTGTTGAGCACTTCTTCCAGGAGTATCACCCTTCTACTTATCATTCACATGAGGTTGTTCGTCGAAGCAGTAAACTTCAAATCCTAATTGTAAGCAGTTTAATGGAGGTTTAGTTGGTTTAAATATTTTCTCTTGACATTTGCTTAATTTTTCTTCTTTTAGTTTTTTGTTATAGTATATGAATCTCGGACACGCCTCACTCTGTGTCTGACAGGTATCGGACACCATGTTATGTCTAAGTGTCTGTTTCCGGTGTCCATGTTGGTGTTCATACTACATATGTTATGGTGCCTCAAATTCTTGATCCTATATATGTCTTCTCAATATCTACAATCCATTAAGAGAAAAGAAGTATGATGATAGGAAACCAGGAACATTACTATTGAAAGAAAACACTAAAACAGAAAAAACGGATAAAAAGAACAGCTAGTGCATTCATACCATTTTAAACTTCCTGTGAACACCAATAAGTTCAAAGGCACAAATAATTCTTTCCTTTTGGAGGCAGACGGATGATGGTGGGTTTGGATTTAAATATTTTTTACTGTGAAGTTTTGAACTTCTTAGAAATCTTCAATGGGAATAAGCAACCTAAGTGTGTATGCTCTTAGAAATGTATAGTTGTATCTAACTTCAGTTCTTTTTTCAATATTGCCTATAGATCTATATTATACTCTTTTCTTATTAAACTATATTCCTCACAGACAGATGCAGAGAGACTGTACAGAAGGCTCACCCAACTGAAGAACAACGACGACACTCCTCGACGGCAAAGGCGTGATGGATGTTTGGGACTTTTTGGTCATAAAGTTGATATGTTAGATCATTATGAAAAGACATTAGGAGACATTGCAGACAATGTGAGAATAGAACAGCGTTCATTGGCAGGAAAGGTAATTTATCTATCATGTCTCCTAATAATAACCTTCAGGACTTAAGTAATAATTTTTTTTCCAACAGGGTTGTTTAATGTCTAGTGTGGTTTACACCCTATACCAGAATAACAACTTTTCATGGTTAAATTGAATATATAATATATGCACTTGTTTAACAACTACTTTCAATTTATAAGGAAGTTCCAGCTGCATTTGTCTCATTTAAGTCACGATTTGGTGCTGCAATAGCTCTAAACATTCAAGAAAGTGTAAATCCCACACACTGGATTACTGAGCAAGCTCCAGAACCTCAAGATGTTTATTGGCCTTTCTTTTCTGTCACATTCATTAGAAGATGGATCAGCAAGCTGGTGGCTTTTGTTGCCTGCAATGTTCTTACAATGCTATTTTTAATCCCAGTTGCTCTGGTACAAGGTCTTACCCATCTTGATCAGTTGGAAACCATGTTCCCTTCTCTGAAAAGCATACTGAGAATGTAAGTAGGAAATGTTACCCATTGAACTTTTCCTTTCCCTACTTACGCATGCTATATAACCAGATCATATATATAAACATTTGTGCATTGCGTTACATGAGAAATGGGAATTATTTTCAGCCCAATTTAAGTACACATCTTTGGGAAAGACTTGATTTTCTATCCTCTTGATTGTTTTCTGTGTGTTTTTTAATTGAGGGTCTTCAAGTGATACTCAGAAGGGTTACATTTTGTTCATAGTTTTTGGTTGCATTCTGTTAGTTGGCTTGACTAGTATTCTGAGTTGTTGCGTTTTTTTTTTTCTGTCTTTCATTATTTACTCTGGCTAGGGAAGGAAGCTACATAATTCCTCTCCCTCTCTTTGATTTTTTCTTTTTCGCTCCACTATTTTTTTCTTATACAGGAAAATGAAAATGATACATTTCTTATTTTCATTTTCGTGCTGTGTACTTCTAATTTCTCCAGCTTGTGCAGTTTTTATGAGATAGAACATAGAATATATGCAGGCTAATTGGATTAGATAGGTAGATTTGGTGAACCAGTATTGGTGGGTGTACTGAGTTGCAAAATTGGATGTATTATAAAATTTTAAGAATTTTGAATTCACTTTGACGGCTTGTAAGTTGCAACAATGTTTTATTTTTTTTGATGAGAAACAGTAACAGTGTGAATGGCAACTAAAGTAGAGGTTCCTATGTCTGCTTGTTGCAGGGCAGTTGTCAGCCAAGTTATAACAGGATACCTTCCCATTTTGATTCTTCAGATGTTTTTGTCAGTTGTGCCACCGATTATGATTATGCTTTCATCTTTGCAAGGATACATATCATGGAGTCAAATACAAAAAAGTGCATGCACTAAAGTATTATGGTTTACTATATGGAACATTTTCTTTGCAAATGTATTATCAGGGTCAGCTTTCTATCGATTGACGATTTTTCTTGAGCCCAAAGAGTTTCCCAGAGTACTAGCTGAAGCTGTACCAGCACAGGTCAGAACAATTGCTTGTTTCACAACTCAAAATTCTGCAATATTTTCTATAGATCTCACCATATTGAGGGAATACTTCAAATGAAAATTTATGATTATTTGCTGATGCTGTGAGGAAACTGCTTCATATGTTGTGCATAAGATGTTCATAATTTATATACTTCATATCTGGTGCAGGCATCATTCTTCATAGCATATGTTGTGACATTCGGATGGACTAACATAGCATCAGAACTCTTTCAATTGATTCCACTTCTTTACAACTACTTTAATGTAATTTTTTGTGGAGATAGTGACACTGATGATTTTGAGGCACCATCAATTCCTTACCACAGTGAAATTCCCAGGATTCTTTTCTTTGATCTTCTTGGTGTTACATATTTCATCCTTGCTCCTCTAATACTTCCATTTCTCTTAGTCTACTTTTGTTTGGGATACATCATTTATCGCAACCAGGTTTGCAAATTGTTTTTGTTTTCCTCTTTCCATATATACTCTTATCTTCCTTATTTCTTGTATAATATGCATTTAATATAGCATAGCTAGCATATTACCTTATTAAAAATGATCACTTTGCAAACTTAAGACGATTTGAGATGCAAATACAAGTGTTATCAGATTATCACAACAACAGCTTGTCACATATGGTCTAACTCTGGCAAGTTTGAACATGATGTCTTAAATTTCCCATGTGATTACTAAAGTTCTTATGATGTCTTCAATTTTGTTTCTGTGACAGCTTTTAAATGTTTATGTGCCAAAGTACCATACTGGAGGAGAGTTTTGGCCTACAGTGCACAACTACACAATTTTTTCATTGATACTGATGCATATTATAGTAATTGGGATATTTGGGCTGAAGAAGCTTCCACTTGCATCTGCTTTGATTCTACCTCTTCCTATTCTCACTCTTCTATTCAATGAGTATTGCCGGAAACGCTTCTTTCCTATTTTCAAGTCTTATCCTACAGAAGTATGGTGGTTGAAAACTCATTCTAATTTGTTTTAACTTTTTGTTGTTGATTACTTTGTCTACTATACATTTTTCTTGTTTAGTTACCAAGTTATGAGTATTACTACTGCACTTTTTGCATGCCCTGATAAGCATTTAACTTCTCATTGTTAACATTGTCTTGGTTCTTGTCACTCATAAAAGTCACCTTATAATGTCTTATTGTACTTTTTATGATGTTCAATTGGTTGTTGGGTTGGCTTCACCAAAGTTGTCACAATTATGAGGAACTGTGTTCAGTGTAGAGAAACACATGTTGCTATTATGATTATAGCATTTCCTTCTGCTTTGAAGTAACTTACAGCTGAGTATTGTTCTTGCAATCTGATGAAGCTAAGTGTGGTGCATGCAGTGTTTGATCAAGAAGGACAGAGAAGACCAAAATGACCCTAACATGTCTGAATTTTATGATAAGTTGGCCAGTGCATATAATGATCCAGCTTTGATGCCAATCAAATATTCAGGAAGGTGTGGTAATAACCCCAGGCTTCCTCTACTTAATAACTTAAAGGTTTAAGTTCATAATTAGCTTCTTATGGCTTCCCTTGTAAGTAACAATGTAGAGTTTAACACATGGTTTGTTATGCTGGTAAGACAATGTACCTTCAACTTCTGACTTTGAATTTATATTTGATTATCCTCTGTAAGTTGCATATGTTCTCTTGATATTTGCATGAAATATTGTTGCCACTCAATTTGGATAAACTTGTTCTTACACAATACTTATGAAACAAACAAAAAAATGTTGCTCATTTTCTAAAATTAATTTTTGCATAAATGCTATTTTTCATACCTTGGTTATTGTGTAAGTTAAATATTAACTTTTGAAAAAACAAACAACTAGTATTAGAGAGTTTTGGTAAATTAAATTATGCATAAAATAATTATACGTTTGAAGAACTTATTTTATTTGTTAAGAAAAAATTATATAATCATGCCCATGTCTGAATTCCCAATCATTTTTTAATTGCATAGTCAATAGGTAAATAAATATCATATAATAAATAATACATCTAAATACTGTATTACTTGAGAGTAGAAATATGAAAAACATAATTTAGTCTATTTTGTTGTTGTTGCTTATAAAAACTAAGAGGAATAAAACGGTGTAAAATAGTATTATATATGTCATTAATCAATTGCAAACCACCATGATAAGTTTGTGATTTGCGATTGCATAATATAAGGAAACAACGCTTTTCCATTGTCTATGATCATATAATTCATTGTTTGAGAAATATCTTAATAATCCTTGTTTTGAATACAAAATTCACCTTAAAAACTGATTCAAAGCCTTGAGTAATAATAATATATATTTAACAACACTTTTGTTTTATGGACCATTTTAATTATACAATTTTTACTCCTACATTAACTTTACATTCAATATTTGACAAAAATGCTAAACGATACTATTATCCATTTACGTTGAGACTCAATTGTGACATCAACATTTTAAAAATAAAACATTAGAAGAATGGTATAAATATATCAGTACAAAATATCATGATATTTATATTTATAAAAACATGACAGTGACAACTTTCTTTGATCTGTTGGTAGAGAACAATACCTTCCAAATGTTCCTCACGAAAGCATTATTCATTTTAATGTGTTTTGTGTTTGTTTTCTTGTCAACTTCTTATTTGTTGCCAGTTTCTGTTAAGACCTTTTATTTCTTGCTGAGTCAATACAAATAAAATAAGTCCAAATGGACCAAACTTTGTCCTAAAAAACATTTCATTCTGTTCCTTACAACTGTTTAAGAAAAACAAACCATGAATATTTCTTAAGACACATTATAATGTTTAATGATCTTGTGATCAAATTTAAGACAAGTTTTTGGGTCCCAACTTACTGAATTTTGTAGTGACTATAAGAAAAAGTAAATGTACTTGTAAGAAGTTTGCAGATAAAAACATCAAAGATGACACAACAATGTAAAATCATCTGAATAAATTGATGTACTATAAGGTTATATAATTGTGGCTTGAACGAAATTATGTTCCTGGTGGGGTATTGAAGCAATTCTATTCTCTTGCCTTCATTTCATAAGACAAGAGCAAAAAAACACCTTAATTTTATATTATTATGTTTTTTGTGTTTTAAGATACTACCACATTCAAATAACTATGGTTTTTATTCTAGAACTCAAAGGATCTTAAATAAATCACAAAACAATATGAAAACATAGCTCAACTAATTCCAAGCTATAATCCAAACGCCAACTGCAACTTCCTATGGTTTCTGCATCTTAGTTCATAGATTTTGGCTACACAGGATTTTTCTTTTCTGTTTTTCCTTTTCTTGACAAAATGCTGCGTAGTTCTGTCTGAAATCTTCTGCATGTCTAGAAAAATTTGCCAGAAAGAGCAAATGGTGAACAGCGTGAAAATCATAATCTTAAAATAGATACTAAATCAAATATTGTTTTAATATGTAGCAGTGACCAATTCAAGCTAGAACTACAGCATAAAACATATTTAAATTCTTATATATGTTCACAGAAAGTGAAATCTAAATACCCTTTATCCAGATCCAACCAGCTTGCACCAGTTACAAAGTCTGAGAAGCTGCCAAATGTTCTATATAAAGCTTAATTTATACAGAAACAAACAAATGGAGCCAATATCAGTGTGTGACCTTTTCCCCTCTAAAAACTGAACCATTCCAAAGTTTCACTCACCACACTACCCCTCCTTATAAAAGCCTAAACAAGCACAAAAATTTCACAGCAAAACCAAGTTAGGTACCTTAAAAGAACCTGTTAAGAATTGGACTTTAAGTCTAACTTAACCCTACAAAACTAGCTTGTAAAGTGAGGTTTGCATCTACTTATATACTATAAACTCGTGTTACTTATAGTCGACGTGGAATCTCCAACAGAATCACTTAGAACTTAAAAGTGTAAGAAAACCAAGGAGGCAAGCAGTGTAACTTCTCATAGGAAAATGGCAAGGAAGAGAAAGGTTTCTGAAGAAGTTGAAGAGAGAAATCCATCTGATGAAACCATGGCATGGGATGAGGTGATAAAGGAAGCTGCTGCACTAGGAAGTGGCAGAAGATTGAGGAAGAGATTTGTTGGGGTGAGACAAAGGCCTTCAGGAAGATGGGTGGCTGAAATAAAGGATACAATTCAGAAGATAAGAGTGTGGTTAGGAACCTTTGATACAGCTGAGGAAGCTGCAAGAGCCTATGATGAAGCTGCATGTCTTCTTCGAGGTGCCAACACCAGAACAAACTTCTGGCCTAATTCTCAATCTTCCTCAACTCCTGTTCTTCCCTCAAAGATTACCAATCTCCTCCTTCAAAGGCTCAAAGCAAGGAACAACACTAGAACAAAGCCTTGCACTGTTTCTTCAACCAACCAGCAACAAAACCAACAAGAAGATGTACGTGGAACTGAGTCAACATGTTTCACATTGGACCAATTCTCAGATTTGCTTAATGACTCTGAAGATTACAGCACGAACAACAATGAGTTTGGCAATGACAGTGCACAAATTGATTGCATCACAAGTAGCCTTGAATCGTGTTTGAATGAGAATGATGATTGCAGGGAAAAGGAAAAAGAAACGGAAATGGAATTTGACTTCAACAGTGTGACACAGACATCAAGTGCTGATGTAAATTCAGGAGAGGAAAGAGAGGAAGACAGTGAAGAAGGAAGTGATTTGAGTGTTCAGGATTTTCAGTTCCTGGACAATGTTGTTCCATCCAGTTATCAATATTCAGTATTTGAGGTCACTGAAGAGATTGAGGAGCAGTTGGAGGCTGAGAACTGTGGTGATGAGCCTTCAATGTTTAGAGATGTCATGAAGAGAATGAAATATGAGAGGAAGTTTTCAGCTTCCCTCTATGCCTTCAATGGAATACCTGAATGCTTGAAGTTGAAAGTTGAATCAGGAAACAAAGATAGAAGTGGGGTTTGTATTTCTAATGAACTAACCAACCTCAAGATGGCTTGCAGCAAAAACAAAATTGAGGGTATTGAGAAGAATGAAGAACAAATAGAAGCAATGGATAGGAAAGAACCACAAATATCCAGTATTGATGATGAACTGTTACTATGGAATTCACTTGATCTTCCTGTTATTTGTTGTGTTAACTAGCTACCATTCAACCAGTTTCATTCATTTATGTAACTTTTGAAATATGCTATGAAACATGTACGGTAGCATCGGATTTATGAAATGAAAAATATTTTATAGTAAATACTGTGTAGTTATTTATTTCTACAATCATATTTCCTTGGCTAATAGTTCCAAACAAACGTCCCCTAAATTACGCAACCTGGCGACAACGTCCAATTAAAAGAATTTCAAATTATGTAACTTAATAATATTTTTATATTGAGTAATCTGTAAACCATTTTTGAAATCAAATTTTTACTTTCGGATTGGCCAATCTGCTATTTGATTTTTTACTTTTGAAGGAAATTGCATGCATGTGGTGCAAGAGAGACATGTCTTCTAGTGTTTTCAGTTCGACTTATATCATTTTAGGGTACTAAATTTAAAATTTGAATTTTATAAAAACTTGAAACATAATGTGAAACTTATTTATGACCCTTAGTGATATCAATTAAAATTTAATTTGCCATGAAGGCATTTATCCTCCTGTAAATAGTACTGTTTCCATTGCTTTTTAGGTCATCGCACGTATTATTTTGCTGTAATGTAACCTTAATGTGAGTCCTAATGAAGATAAATTACAGTTTTATTGGATATTTGGATGAATATATTCTTCTAACCAGGCATGTTATATAAAATTAAGTATATCTAAACTTCCAACGTTTCTAAGATCCCGAATCCATTTTTGAATTATTAACCAGTCAAAATTGTGAAACTATAATCAAAATAATAACTGTGAATTAAATAACCAAGAAGTCTTTCCCTAATGATCCACAATATTATCCAAAATTATAAAATCTGAAAATATTATGAATCAATCAATCCAAAAGATCTCGGACAAGTAAAATCCTTCAAAATTGCCAGCGTACAGTGAGCCAGGAAAATTTAAATTCTCAGTACCAGTCTGAAATGAGGTTGCATTCAACATGAGTAATGTGAAATTAGATTTATGAGAAAACAAGGGCTAATCTGCAAAAGTAGTAGGCAGCCTAGGCATCCCTTCCAAATAGCAACAGTCATTTACAGCACTTGGTTGAAAACCATACACATACTGTGAGTTAGGGGCTATTTAGCTTTTCCCAAGAAATTAAATGACCAAGAGATAGGAACAACTAGTTGAACACCATTGTTAACGAACCAAATCCCATATTTAGGATTGGCTCATTATAATGTTTACCCATAGAAAAACGGGGGGTACCAGAGGAAAGATACTTATATGTACAATGAAAGCTTATTCACATAAAACACAAGGCTTATTTAAGTCTCTTGTGATCCTAAGCTCTTTGCTCTAGAGGACGCGAAGCTGTGCAAGGAAAGCAGCACACAGATCCAAGAAAAGAAACTGTGGACCCTGCACCCTTTGAAGATCAAGCAGATACTTTTCTTCCCGAGTTTTGTAAAGCTGTGAAAGTGAACGTAAGAATTAGAGAATATTCTGGAAAAATACAAATACCCAATAACAACAGATGAATTAGTTAATTAAGAAGACAATCTCCGTCCCCCAAGGGTATACCCCTGCCAAAAAACAGGAATGATTTAAATATCACGTGAGGGAAGGAAAATAATAAGACGACTCTTTAGGTTTTTCTACTTTTGCGATTCAGCTGTGGCTTTAATTTAGCAACTACTCATCCGACCATCAGAGCAAAAACGTCATTACTGATGCCATAGAAGATTTTTTTTTTATATCACATTATGTAAAACATTATGGTTTTAAAGGTAAATTACCTGCACTTCAAATTTGACCACGTTTGCAGTAGAAATAGCATCATTCTCAATAATGTTGGAGTCATCTCCAAAGTAATGGTTGTTACCGTGCACATTATTGTTCACCATTCCTTCGTGATGGCCAGGAATGGCAGCAACCCACCTGCACTTCATGTTGTAGTGTCCAATTTTCTTCCAACAAACATTTAACTCTTGCAAAGCTTTAAGGACCTCAGTCATTATTTCTCGAGGATGGGCTCGTGACTGTCACAAGATAATGAACAAAAGTAACACGACATCAAACTACATTTTTTATGGCAACTACTACAAAAAATCAGACAACCGTTAGATAGAAAGTATAAACACTAGTTAGTTCTTCACAACTGCAATATCGTGGTGCACATATCCAGAGAGGAAATAAATTGTACAAAATACAACACAGACAAATTAAACATTGACATCCAACAAATTCCTCTCAAACAGCAACATCACCATGGGTGACACTGTCGTACCTGAAGCCCAAGCGCCCATTTCCTTTCAACGGGGAACTGTGGCCTCGATCCTACTCCTGGATAATCCATATAGCCTGGAAAGCGTTGTCCAACAACTGAAGAAGCAACTTCATTGGAATGCATTTGGTTAAAACTGGAATCCTAGCAAAAACAATATAAACCCAAAATTAATGAGCTTTGCATTGGATTCAGTTTTAAATGGAAATATAATATCAAGTAACGTTAGGTTCCATTGTTATAAATCCACAAAGAACCAAAGTCAGGCTAGAAAGACATTTAATGTCAAGGTTAAAATGATAGAAACAACTGAGATCAATGTGATGAAACTCGTATTACAGGAATCAAATCCAGGACCACAGCAGCTCATTGAGGAGCTGGTTTCCCACCCTAAGTTTACCCTGCCCCTCCCCTTCCTCTACTCCCTTTACATTCTATAAAATCCCACCTCTTCCCTCCTCCTTTACACCTTACTAAAAAGCTCTTATAAAGCTCTCCCCCCTTCACCCCTTTTCTCACATTTCAAATGCAACCTTCGGTTGGAGTATCCAATTACCCAATTTTCTGCTGTCCCTTCCCATCACTTTGGCTTTCACCAACAGAACACAGAGGTGCCAAACATATACTAACACATATCACAAGCAATCATATAGCCCAGTTTGCATAGGGATAATATACACAAACATCAGAAAAATGTCTTATTTCTGAATCATTATCAGAGCTAAATGACTAAATCAGAAAATGGGGACCAACTACTTATGAAATATTAAAAAAAGGGGAGCTTAAAGAAACCCACCATGGACTCCTGAAACTCAGCACCAAGATAACCACTGGAAACCCGGAATCGATTGTCCAATAGCAAATAGTATGCTACAGTACCCTGAAATATATAGATGGTAGTAAGAGACAATCTAGCAAACGTAGAAGGAGAAAGCCATAGGCACAAACCTCATTTTGTATCCTGTTCCGAAGGGATTCAATCAATTGATTCCTGTCAAATCCCATCTTCACCACTTCCTGAAGAATCTCTTCATCAATCTACAAAACCATGATATCATTTAGACTGATTATAATACATCAAGTAATACACACAACAATTTCCAATGTGAATGAATGAGAAGTGCAAAAGTTTGAAAACAGAAAGTAGCTGAAAAGATACCAGAACCCGAAAAGATACCAGAACCCTTAAGACTTGTGAAGTCACTCAAGGTTTCCAACCAGGCATTTCACTTCAAAAATAGTATTCTCAACTATATTTCTCATGAACCATTTATAATATAATATAAAGAAGAGTGAAAACGGAAGCAGAAAGAGAATGACAAATAAAGATATAAAAATAAACCTTTTTGGCCTGTTGCAGTGTATCTGGTGGGGGCACAGCCAAATAACGTGGAAGACGAGCTTGGAACCATGGGTGTTGACGGATCTCAGGTATGGTCATTCTCCTCATAGGATCAACCACAAGCATCCCTGGTATCAAATCCCTAGCACCAGGTGATAGATGACTTGGAAGGGTGTATATCCCACCCTACATGAAACAACCAATGTTTAATTCAAACACTCCTGTTGCATTAATATAAATAACTCAAAACTACAACCTTTCCATTTGCAAAGTTTCAGAAGATTAAAATGATTAAAAAATGGACAAAGGAAAAAGAAAATGCACATAGCAGAAATAAACATAAAAAGAAGCAGGAACTGAACACATGGAAAATTAGCCACATATCCAAGGCCTGGGTAGTTTTCACACTCAATAAAAAGAAGGAACAGAAAGCAGGAAACCTATTTATTTAATATTAATCAATACTATTGATTAACTAAATAAAATCAATATCAATAATACCTTTATTTTCTTGAAGAGATTTGGAATGTTTTCATCATCAAAAGGAAGAGTGCCGCAAAGAAGAGCATATAAAATTACACCACAGCTCCAGACATCCACTTCAGGTCCAGCATACAATTTCCCGGAGATAACCTGTGACAAAATAACCAAGTATAGCAGCTAAGAAATACAAATCACAAGATAAAATATAAACACACCACACACGCACACATTCCTCAACAATAATAAAAAAAATAACCATCATCATTGTGTATCTCATTACAAAACAAAGAATTTCAAACCTCAGGAGCTGCATAGTTAGGGCTTCCACAGCTGGTTTTAAGAAAGTGACCATCACGCATGATGTTGCTCAAGCCAAAATCAGCAATCTTGACATTCCATTTGGAGTCCAAAAGTAAATTCTCAGGCTTCAAATCTCTATGAACCACCATATTCCTGTGACAGTACTCCACACCAGAGATTATCTGCTTCCAAAATCAGAAATTAGCTTGAATAATGTGTGACAGTTGTCTTCTCAACTACACAAAATAGTAAACAATCCCACCTGTTGAAAAAAATTGCGAGCTTCATCTTCCTGCAACCTACCTTTCTCTACTATGTAATCAAAGAGCTCTCCAGATTTCACATACTCCATAACAACATATATGTCAGATGGAGTTTCTATGACTTCATAAAGCCGTATAATGTGAGGATGCATGAATAATCTTAAAATTTTGATTTCTCTCCTCACTGCAACAAGTTTTGATAAAAGAAAGGGGGAAAAGAAATGATAAGTATATTTAATTAATAAATGACTGAGAAGTAGAAAGCATAAATTTTGTAAACTCAAGCATCAGGAAAACAGTAATATTTGTCCTCAAACTCCACACCATTAGAATATAAGGATAACAGGATTAGAAAATGCAAAAGTCCTTGAACCTTACAGATCAATATTCACAAACCAAAGCAAAATGCTGCAAATATTGGAAAATCTAATACCAAAACAACAATTAGATGATGATTGAAATTTATTGATAAAAAACAACAAACCTTTTTCTTCCATTTCCATGTTCTTTATCTTGCGGCGATTTAGGATCTTGATTGCAACCTTATGACCAGTCAATACATGTTCTGCAATTTTCACCTTGCCAAAAGATCCAATCCCAAGAGTTTTTCCCAGTTTATAATTTGGTAGAAACATGTCGAGGCCAGCACCACCTCGGCCAGCTGGTCCATCCATTTCTAAATCTATAGGCAAATTTGTGGAAGAAACAACATAAAAAATCAGGCCAGTAAAAGTATATCCAAGCATAAAATGGAAAGTATATTGAAATCTACTTCAGATGCAAACATAAAAAATAATAGTAGAATGAAGGGAGGAACAAGCAAAATCATCCATGAGCAGTCACAAGGGTTTACAGCTCAAGTACAAATCCAATTGTCACCTCAGCTGCACTTTTCTTTGAGAGCAAGGATTGATAATCCAATTGAAACCAACCTTTAAAATGAAGGACGGGTTCAGAGAATAAACAGGGATGGTTCCCATTGTGCAACTTACACTAAGGATAGTGATATTTTGACCCACTTTTTTTGACCCACTTTTAACCCACAATCACCCTTCAATTATCTATTTTGATTTTTTTAGTGGTGTGATGTGATAATCTAAGGGTAATTGGAGTGGTGGGTTAAAAGTAGGTCAAAATATCATTATCCCTACACTAAAAGACTGAAGATAAATAAACAACTCCGCAATATAAAGGAAATATTAATTGTTCAATTTCTGAAACCTGTTAAATACTTTCACTGGTAGTAGTCCAAAGGTGGATAACTAGTCACTTCCACCATTTCAAATAATTGGCATCTAAGGTTTTGCACAACAGGGATTAACATGGTAGTAGAGTTGGGATTCAAATCATGAATTGGAAGGCCTATTTTCTGAAATAAATATCAAACCATATCATAAACAGTAAGATTCATGAACAATAATAAAACATAGTGTGTAAAACTAACACATTTAAAAGCACAAATTCATACCTAAAAATATAAATCTAGTAGCAATTTAACATAAAGAAATGTATAAAACATCAAAACACACCCACGCATCTATTAGCATTTCAAACTCAAATAGCTAACAAAACAGCATATAAAGCACAAAAACAAACAAAGATCCAAATCATAACAGCATGGAAGAAAAATAGTGGCTGCTGCAACAAAGCAGAAAAGCTGAGGCACCACAATAAAATACACAGAAATGGTGGAAAAAGGAAGTGGTTTACTCTGTTTCATCCAGAGTAACAAACAACAGGTGAAGAAATGAAGGAGACCACAAGAATGAGTGAAAATTTACAGAGGACCACCCTGGTTCAGATTGGATATAAAATTCAGTGTGTTCCCTCTCATTTTACCCAATTTTTCAACAAAAGAAGACATTACTGGGGCACAACCAATTCTGCCTGGATGGCACAATTCATGTGCGTGATGTGATTCATGTAGGATTCGTTTGATTCATCAACATTTCAAGAACAAAATCTCAACACACAATTGTTAATGCCAAGGCCTAGAATCGTATCCTATCATTATTGTATTGTATATCAGATTACGAAGCACCTAACATAGAAACGGAAACTGCCACACCTATAATCTCCAAAATGTAGGACATGACAATATATACATATATATATATATATATATATATATATTGAATATCATTATGAAATATTTAAATCAACAATCAATATAACTCCATCCGGCGTCAAACTATACAAGTAATAGTGTCATTAATTATCCTTAATTTGGGGGAACATTCCTATATTCTCTAAACTAACCTTTTCTTTGATAAAAATCTCTCGTTCCACTAATTGGAAATGCAAATTGATAATAATAAAATCCAGATTAACAAAAAATAACACTAAACTATTTCTTTACGGAGACTAACAATTTGAAACAAACTAAACTTCTGAACTGACAAATATTTTGAAACTGAGGAATTATTTTCTACCATTCATACAATTTTACCGTGTTTAAGTATCACAGTTAGCAACTTGTATCAGCGGGCTCCTATGGTATTCTACAATTACCAAAAGTAGAAACAGAAACAAAGCATAAAAGGCACCCTATGTACCTCAGTGACCCATTCTGCTGCCTTACCTTAGGTGCATCTTTAACTTTACTGTTTTTCAATTTTTCCAACCATGAATAAGCTACTATAAGCTTAACAACAACAGATTTTTTCAAACGTTGACATCTACCACTAAACACCAGCTATTGTTCCACTTTGTTGGAAGTGTAAAAGGCATCTACTGCTCCAAAAGTAATGGATGTACATACCATAATAGTAACAGTAATCACAGAAAACAGAAGCTGAAAACTGATAGACGTTACAACAATAACAATAATACATCATGAAGAAAACAATAATATACGAATCCATTCAATATTAAAAAAAAATAAGGAAATCAACATAAAATTAAAACTAAAATTTAAATTACAATAAAATCTAAGAACAATTCAACGGAAAAAAAATTCTAAGCAATGGTAGCCATTTGTTATTCACACGCAACGCAATCCAGAATCTCAAATCTGGAAATTGGTAAACTTCCGAGATCGAAAGCGCTTGTTTATGTTCCCAAAAGTAAAGAGAAGAATATAATCTTAGCACAAAGAGAAAAGCGAAATTAACGAAGAGAGCAAGAGAGAGAATTGTTTAAGGATTGAGAAGGGATAAGGCTCACCCTAGTGGTGTTGGAGTGAACGGAGCTTGAGATTGAGGAAGAACGATGAGATTAAAGGAACCCTAAAGTTGAAGATTGGAAAGAGGAAGAACAAAAGAGGAACAAAGCATCGCGTTCTCCTTCGATTTTTGCATCTGCGTCAGCGATGCTATTACGCGACAAAAGACGGTGCGTTTCAATCTCAGATGCTTTGGCTAATCGTTGGATTCTAATTCTAAAACATCTATTTTTACGCGTTATTACCATATTACCCATGCTAACGGAGAAATAAGTGACCATTGTAATTACAATATTACATCTTGGTTGTTTTTTCTTATTAACAAATAACGAATATTAATACAACAGAATCTTTTACAATTAAAATTATCTCGATGATGATTAAATTATAACACCTATAAAAAGTTTCCACATATAAAAACTTTTCAATATTAACTTGTTAATATAATTTTGAAGAGATGTGTTGTTATGGACAAGGAACACCTGGATCTTCTTTTCCTTCAGACAATGAAGACTCTGATCAAATCCTTGAAGAAGACCATGAAGACTTAACATCCACTGTGGTCTCCAGAAAAGGACAATAAAGAAAGTTTTACCTGTGACACAGTAATTTTACTCTTTCCTGAGTAATAGACTGAAGGGTAAAACAACACAGTTACCACATTACCGACACTACAAGTTTGTGGTCATTTAAAACCGGTTCAACAAGTTATAAGTCAAAAAATTTTCTATAAAAAGAGTCTGTAAGACCCTTATGCTGGGCAAGAAACTCAGAACCCCTCCCTCTCTCTAAAATCTCTTTCCTCAATATTAACCTGTTAATATAATTTTGAAGAGATGTGTTGTTAAAACCTTAAACATGTAATTAAAGTTTTTGTAGTTAAAAGTGTATTGTTTTTTTTTTTTTATGTATGGGTCTTTTGAAAATTTCACCGGAGTGATATAAATAAAATATGAATTTAACTTACTTAAAATATTGATATTATTTTTTATCCAAAATTTAAAAATAATAAATTTAAAACTTTTTTTTATATTGTTCAATATAATCTTTTGACTCATTTAATTTTCTGACAATTATTTTAAATGTAAGTAATGCTCTACCAATAACATTTACTCAACTATGCACTTACATAAGGATTGTATTGAAGCAAAAACGTATCTAGAGTTTCTTAGAGTAACACCACTCCCATCCAAATAATGTGAATATTAGGAGGCTAACTTAGTGGAATGAAAAAAATAAAAGGAAATGTACTCACTAGAGAAAATATATATATATATATATATATATATATATATATATATATATATTACAGAATTGCATAATAATTTATATGAAATATAAATTATTATGATTACATTTTAAATTAATCTAAGAACTTTAAACATAGGAGAAAGAGAATATGTACAGTAGTAATTAATAATATAACGTTGTATTCTTAAATTTTTAGTAAACATGACACCTACTGAAATCTTACATAAATACAAATGCATGATTTTTGTCCATACATATCCAAATCAAGATTTATTAGCACAAAGGATCTTACTTAACATAATCTACCCTATAGAAAATGAATACAATTTGGTTTGGCTCATTACATTGCATCTATTCGAGTCCAAATTCTCAATTTTGGTGTTGTTTTTTGCTGAAAATTAAAAATATAATATATTAATATTTTAAAATTAGTGTTGATCGATATATTTAAAAGACGTACAAAGAAATGGTACAGAAAAATTCAGCAAAAAAATCCAAATTTATATAGATTATGTTAGGTCAAAGATGAAGTTGCAACCATGGGTGTTGTTGGATCTCAGATACTGTTATCCTTTTGATAGGTTCCACATTAAGCATCTTTGATATCAAATCTCTAGCTTCGGGAGATAGGTAAGATGGAAGAGTGAAAACCCCTCCCTGTAAGAAAATAAAGAGAAAAACAAGAAGACGAAATTAGATCTTCTTTAAACTAGCATCATTCAGAGAATAATGTTTATTTAAAAGTTTATATCAATCAATAACATAATGCCATAAAATTAAAAATACCTTTATTTTGGTAAAGAGATTTGGAATGTTTTCATCGTCAAAAGGTAGAATTCCACAAAGAATAAAATACAGAACTACACCACAACTCCATACATCAACTTCAGGTCCAATATATAATTTTCTGCACATAACCTGTGAAATTTAAAGCAACCAATAAATAACACGTGTTAGCAGCATACCATTTAATATTTACTAAATTCGTCTTAATTATTCATACTTAATTAACTAGTCTTGTTTTTTACAACTTTTATTTTTTTAATAAATTTGAGGTAATAGTAAAGTGAGAGGTTTTTTAACATATGGACAAATTTATTCAAAAACAAAAATTGACAAGTCGAAAAATAATTACTGGTCATAGATTAAGTCGTTTGAATTTATGACGACTTCAAAATAAAATTGTGAGAATTTCATATGATGGGGTTTCACTGGAAAAATACAAACACAAATGAGACCTGAGTCCAATTACATAAGACATTGACATCACTCTCAACCCAAAACCTTAATGCAATGGGTTCATGGGTCTTTATTCTTATATAGTGCTCTACTTTCTCATATCTGGTTAATGTGGAACTTAGACTCACACTTGGATTCCTAACAATCTCTCCCTCAAGAGTGAGTCCCTTCAACCACATTCCCAACCACGAGTACTACTTTTCTGCCATTTTCTGTACCGCTGTTCTTCTTAACGGGACACGCTTATCTGGAACTCTTGCTAGCCTTAAGGTTTTGGGTTGAGAGTGGTGTCAATTCCTTATGTGGTTGGGCTCAGGTCTCATTGATATTGTATCTCTCCAGTGAAACCCCTTCTGTAAACCTAACAAAGTTCTCATAATTTTATTTTTGAAATCGTTAAAAGTTCAAGCAACTCAATTTATAATCAGTTATTATTTTTTGACTTGTTCGGTTTCGTAATTTTTAGAGAAATTTGATCGAAATAGGTAAAATGTTCAAACCTCAGGAGCTCCATAATTAGAGCTTCCACCACTTGTGTTAAGAAAGTGACCACCATGCATGATGTTGCTCCAGCCAAAACCAGTTATCTTGACATCACAAACGAAGTTCAGAAGTATGTTTTCAGGTCTCAAATCTCTATGAACCACCATTTTATTGTGACAATACTCCACTCCAGAGATTATCTACTTTCAAAGAATGTAAAAGAATTAAAAATACTTTATACACAATTAATTCAGAAGTTTTTCCTTGCAGTTTGTAGAATTTTTTGTGAGAGATTCAAAATGTCTTACCTGCCGAAAAATATTACGACCTTCATCTTCTTCTAACCTACCCCTTTCTATTACGTAATCAAAAAGCTCTTTGGAAGCATACTCCATAACAACACATATGTCAGTTGGAGTTTCTATGACCTCATGAAGTTTTATGATGCTAGGATGCTTAAGTAATCTTAAAATTCCATGTTCTAATTTCACTACGAAACAATTTGACAAAAGGAAAGAGAAAATGTTAGGAAATTGCAAGTCAAGTAGATATAAAATTAATAATTTATAATATATAAATAAATATAAACTTTGTTTTACAGTTTGATTTTGCTGCATTGAGTTCCATGTAAATTTCATATTCATTTGAAAAATACAACACCAATGAACATCAACGACACTTGAGTTCAATTAGATAAGACATTGACACAGCTTTTATCCTTGTATAATGTTCTATTTTTTCATTTCTAACCAATGTAAAACTTAGATTGAGACTTAAATTCTTAACGATAGGTATACACCGGTATATTCCGCAACAAAAAAATTGTCAGAAAAGAAGGGCAAAAGGAAAAAGAACTAAAGGCATATAATTAGTAACGTATTAATAATAATAAAATATATATAAACCTTGTTCTTCCATTTTCATATTCTTTATATTGTCACGTTTAAGGATCTGGATGATGACCTTCTTCCCAGTCAACACATGTTCTGCAATTTTCATCTTCCCCAACATAGATACAAAGCCAAGTGTTTTTCCCACTTTATAATTTCTTAAAAACATATCCATGCCTGCATCACTACCTTCTTCAGTTCCTCCATCCATTTTTGAAATCTAGAAGCAAAAATATTGAAGAAATAAAGCAAAAATTAGGCACCTAGAAATAATATCTATTTTCACAAGCATAGATTATAAAGTCTTTAAACATCCTTAAACAAAATATTTGATTAAATTAGCATTCACTAACAGTGATTCCACCAAAAGAGAGACCAAGAAATAAAATTTGAAAAAAATAAAAAATAAAGCTTTATTTTTGAGAAATCTCCACCTGATGATATACTGTTCTATACTTATTCTTAAGAAGAAGAAAAAAATTCTCCCTCAAATATTAAAAATATAAATAGAGGGCTTAAGGTATCTATATATATTTTTTGTAATAAGAATCATAAAAAATGAAAGGTGAAAGAGAATTGTGTTTGGAATTGAAAATGGAAAAGAAACTCTCACCAGTTATCAGGGTGTTAATGGAGATTGGAACTTTGGAAGTGACGAACCTAAGATTAAGATCATAGGTTACACGGAAACAACTATTGAGCAGAAAATTATAACGTATTTTTTTATCGACTATTTAATTTTTATTATTTATTTTTTTGGTTTTGAAACAATGAGTAAACTGTTGTTTAAACCAATCCAAACACATCATGACAATTTCCTATGATGTTTACGTAATGTTACAATATATTACCAACAGTTGGCCAATAGTGTAATTAAGGCGAAGTTGTTTAATTTTTTAATTGTTTAAAACTTTACTCCCTTATCTATTCCCGGTCTCTCTACTCTCCGAGTTTTTCCCTTGAAAAGGCTAAATATAAACTATATGTATGTATACGTGTCATATTCACTCTATTCATCGTGTCAAAAATCTGTTTTTTTTTTTTTTTCAAATTTGGGTGACTTTGGTCCAAAATTATAAAATGGGATTGGTTAAAGTAAAAATTATTGATCGTGCACTTTCAGGTCGTGCAGATGCTGAGCGACTTTCAAACAGAAGTCGTTATGTATATGAACGGTTTCATATAAATTTTGAAAAAGATAAAGTCATGCATAAATTGAAGTTGTTACGACTTTACCCTTTTCAAAATTTACATAAAAATCGTCTAGATACATGAAGACTTCTATTTAAAAATCGTCTTACTCGACTTGAATTAGATACGTAAGTATTTTGTCAACCAACTTCATTTTGTAATTTTGGGTTCAAAGTCAACAGATTTAAAAAAAAAAAAAACCAAAAATCCCAAATAAACAAGAGGGCATTTTAGATTTTTGGTCTAAGATTCAAAATATAGTCCATCCCAAAACATATATAACACTAATAAGCTAATTGTACCATAAATATTAAACATACTTGTAATCTTTCATTTCTCTTTTTTTTTTTCATCTTTTCTTTTCTGATTTTTCCCCTCATATAACTTGTATCATTTTATCATTTTATCTCCTATTTTCTTCTATATTTCCCCCTTTCTGTTTATGCCTTTCACTTAGTTTAGAACTAATTCCTTAAGAAATATTCGTAGAATACTCTATCTTAATTTCTTACAACTAAAAGTAAAATTAATTAAAATTAAAACTGTTTAATGTGGATGACGTGATCTATATTATTCAATGATATACATATCTGAAAGACAACGTTAACTAACTAAGAAATTTTCCCTTCATTTCTTACAACAGAACTATTAAAATCTATATATGCTACTCAAATCTTCAGCTAAGCCTTATTCTCATGATTTTGTCTATTACGAAACTTCTAAGCATCATTTTCTTTTATTTATAACAATAACTAGAATAGAATATGAACATATTATTGGAAGAAACATGGTTGATGGATCTGAAAAATAATAAAATAAATGCACCTAAAAGATATTGGTATCGGAGCACTAATTGAGAAATCCACACAGAAGTTAATACCAGTACAGTCAAAAGATACAGAGAATCTCTGAGTAAGAAACAAGACGACAAGTACAATAATTGAGTGTGAATTGTTACCTCAGAAATTTTCTACTTTGGTTTCTATTAATTGTTGACATGTGCAGTGGTGATAATATGATGCAGAGCGTGTGCACCGTGGCTAGGACGGTTGCATTAACCCAAATAAATTCCCTTTTACATCAACGTACGTGCTGGTGCACGTGCGTCACTGCACTTGCATGTGAACACAGATCCTTCTTCACTTGCATGTGTCTTTGCCTCGTTCTTTGCTTTCATCTTCAACGCTACCATTGGTAATGCAGAACCATAATATAATAACAAACACAGATTTTCAGAAAGGTTCGAATTAAACAAATAGTGTGTAGTCTTTGATCTCTAAAAGCTTTATACACACACACACACACACACATATATATATATATATATATATATATATATATATATGTTTTACTTATTAGTAAGAGGATAATATCCAAATTTGGAAGAGAGAAAATAGAATAATTACGATGACATGATCGTGCGTAGTACAAAATGGTTGCTAACGTGGGAACTGTTATTGTTGCTTATGTTTCATTGGATAAATCCAGCTAAATATCGTGGATGAAGCTAAACTCAAGGGGAACACCACGACCAAACAAACATCAACACCATTTCCACCATTATCATCATCTTACGGAACCTTCCACTTTTCTGATATTGTATATATATAAATGTAGCTATTATTATCCTCACCAAAGTTTGTTCAAACCCCACTTCATCTCTCCTTTTAATTCTTTCTTCAACATTAACAATGATTGATTAGGTAGTTTGTAACGGAGCAATTATTGCACAGGAAGACACATAGAAGGTGTTGTGTTTGTGCAACGTTCTGGATCCGACATAGCCATTGTCGGACCCACCTCCACATGTTCTTCCTTCTCCCTCTATTTTGAGTTCTTCATATTTTTTCCTTGTTGCATGGAGAGGAAGATCATACCCCACCCAACAGATCTCTGATAGAACAGGTAATTCTTTCTTCTTATTATTGGAGCTATCCAACTATGAATATTCAATATCAACGTTAGGTATAGATCTGTTAAATCAAAGTTTCAAGTTAAAGTCTGATGAAAAACATAATGGAGAAAGGAAATGCTTCACTAAAACTTATTAACCAGATCTTTTGACAGAGACTAGCTACAAGCAAAGATTAATACTTTTTTTATTTTATTTATATAACACGCTACAAAAAAACAACAACGTCTCACTCCAATTCTTACATAGGCCGGTGTCAATCGAGTTACAAGTTTGTTTGGCACCATTCATGTTGTTGTTCTTCTTTTTTATCGTTTTTTTATGTTGAATTGGCCGGTCACATATCTTATCTGCTACAGTTCTATATAACTTTTCTGGTATGAGTGTCAGACATTTTTCTTTTGGCTTATAGATATTCTTTTAAAAGTGATTAAAAAAGGGATTCCAGAATTCTTTTGGAGTATGTTTTTTAATCAGATAACATTTGAAGGAAGGAGGCACTCCAGTATGATTCAGATTTCTATGCGTTGTTGTCTTCTTCTTGTTGTTTGTGAAATCTGCATGTTCTTTTGCCTGTGCCATTATCTTGTGTTCCACTTTTGATGTACCTTTTTCTTTTCACACGATATTTCACGTTATACAAACAACCTTTTACCTATACAACAATAAACATTTATCTTTTATATCTATAGGATATCATTTAATTATTTTTTCTCTGTATAGATACATTGTACACAAAAATGATAACAGCTTTTCTTCCGAAGGTTGTTATAATGTCATTTCTCTTTACCATTCTTTACATGCTTTTTGTTTGTCTGATGTATCACATGAGGATCTTTTGCTTTTCTTCGGCCTTTTCCATATATATGTAAGTGCATTTGCTCTCCCTTTAAGGAGACAACAGTATAGCTTCCTTGAAACAACCTCAAAAGGAAAACCTCTCTGCATCCATGACTGCATGTGTACTATAAATTTGTTTTGGTTGTGGCTATCTTCATTGGTTTATCAGCCTTCCTTTTTTCATTCATTTCCTCCACACCGAGCCCAAAGGTAAAACCAACCTTCATAGTTATGAAAGTTTGATTTGTGTTATACAAATATAGATGATGTCGTTTATCCACATGTTGTTTTCCAACATTGCTTTGCTCTAGAATTTGCTTTCATACATTGTGCAGGTTTTGAGTTTTGTGATCCGTTGAAAGGAAGTTCCGAGGCTTTGAAATTGATATTCCTAACATTATACCATGGGGGGTTGCGTATCAGTGCCTTCTACTGCAAAAAAAGGACCAAGGAATTTCCGTAGACGGATAACAAGACGGCGTCAAAAGATCTCAAGTTCTATTCCCATTCCTATTCCAGATGATATCATCCTGAAAAAGAGTGGCAGCGCAGGGGGGCGTGTGACAGATTATTCTGTAAGTGAATTTGTTCATATGGACTTTGAAAATGGTGCAACTACTGCTTGCAGGCGCTCAGAAGTTTCTAATTCAGTATTCCATCTTACTCAGCTTCAATGGCAACTCAGTCAGTATGACAACGATGCAAACTGTAAGTTCTCTTCACTTTACTGTTTTCAATTTTTATCTTCTTGGGTGTTGTAAAATGAATTTGTTATGTCACACTGCTTGCAGTAGTGACTCAAGAAGAAACATATTTTGATTCGGTCAGCATTCTGGAATCTGATTCAGATGAAGACTTCAATAGTGTTCATGGAGGTAATATAATATGTATTACCTGTTATGTTATGTTATGTTTGGACACTATAGATTGCTGTTTTTTTGTTTAGTTTCTTTCCTTGTGTTGCAGATTTCTATGCAGATGGTTTTCCGATAGTAACCGGCACGGTCGGAAACATCCCATGTGGTCAAGTGCTCAAGTATGGAAGATCATCACGTTTTGCAGATTCCAGGTGTCAGTATGAAGAATATCATGAAAGCTATCTTAAAGTTGATGGAAGCAATCAAGACAAATTAAAGGGAAGAGATGAAAGTGGTTTTGGCCTTGTGGGTACACCAGGTCGTGGAATGTGTCGCTTAAGCAAAACTCAGGGAAGCTTCAAAGCTATAAAGGAATACAAACATGGTTTGGAAGAGAAAACTCCAGAGACTGCACGCAAATCAGGCCTTCTTCGGATCCCACCCTGTGTTAGTTTCAATGACAAAACAATGAATCGCCAAAGCAAACGACTCTCACATATGTTCAAGCTTTCTTTCAAACGAAAGTCCTGTGATGTAGAGGACGCAAATGAATATATTAGTAAGTCATCAAACACTTTAATCTTCATTGCATCAAATTAAATTTAACAGAACAATGCTAATTAAGCTCCTTAATACTGTATTTGTATGTAAGGTCGTTCACAAAGATACTTGTTGCGACCAAGAGCAGGGCTCACAGTTCCATGCCAGAATGGAGAAAAGCCATCTCCTGGTTGTTGGTCAGAACTTCCGCCCTCAACATTTAATCTTCGAAGTGAAAACTTTTTCAAGTATGCTGTTCTTGAACTTCCTTGCATCATGTTTTCATTATATACAGATATAACCAATTTTAGTTCTGTGAAAATATAACTTTCTAATAACCATTCTCTTTGTAGAGATAAGCAAAAGTCCCCTGCACCGAATCACAGTCCTTACACTCCTATTGGTGTTGATCTATTTGTCTGTCGAAGAAAAATACATCATATTGCTCGATATCTTGAGCTACCCAATGTGAATGTGAAGACCAAAGGAACAATTCCACAACTCCTTGTCGTAAATATCCAGGTATAGTTTTTTGGAGTTTTATTCAACAACATCATATGCATCATTAATTCATTGTCAAATTATTAGACTGTGTACTGTTGTTTGGTTTCACAAACATCATGTATCTTCTGTGCTTTGTGGCAGTTGCCTACATATCCAGCTGCAATGTTCATTGGTGATAGTGATGGAGAAGGGATGAGTCTTGTGCTGTATTTCAAAGTTTCTGAGACTCTTGATGAACACATTTCTTCCCAGTTTCAGGAAAGCATTATGGTAAATATATTGTCCACTGCTATATGGAAGTGTTGTTAAAATATTGTTTCTCTCTGTTCATTTGGGGTAACATATTTAAGCTGAGTCCTACACAACATACTATATTCTAATACGCAACAATCCATATTACTAACACGGTTCATGTTTCTTGTTTGTTTATGATGTAGAAATTAGTTGAGGATGAGATAGAAAAGGTCAAAGGTTTTGCAAAAGAAACTAGTGTTGCTTTTAGAGAAAGGCTAAAGATCATGGTAGGACTCGTGAATTCAGAGGATATGAATTTGAGTTCTGCTGAAAAGAAACTAGTAGATGCTTATAATGGAAAACCTGTACTCTCACGCCCACAGCACGACTTTTACAAGGTACATCAATGTTTTAAAGTAATCATATTTCTACCTTATTATACAAAAAAAAAAACATCAAAACATTTGTTGTAGCACCTTGCATGGAATTGACATGTTTATTCATCTCCTAACAGGGTCCTAATTACTTTGAGATTGATCTGGACATTCATCGATTTAGCTACATATCAAGGAAAGGACTTGATGCATTTAGAGGTCGTTTGAAAGATGGCATTCTTGATTTAGGCCTAACCATTCAGGTATTGTATCATGTTTGCATACTCTGGCATTCTTAGATATAATATTTGGCATCCATTGTCATCAAAATAAAATATTTGTCTTTTAAACTTGTTAAGACTACAAATAACCAGCCAACATTTGTCTCTAAATTCCTAATACAGGCACAGAAACAAGAAGAGCTTCCAGAGAAAGTAATGTGCTGCCTAAGATTGAACAAGATTGATCTCAATGACAGTGGTCAAATACCTAGGCTAATGACTCTTGAGGGTGAATTGTAAAGGTTTTCAGTTGATTGGAGGCAATAGCATTCAACAGTATAAATAAACATATGTATGTATTAGCTACTTTGTATAATTCCTCGGTCTAGGAAAACTGGGAGTCAAGGTGTTTTAAGTCGAATGCAACTCCTGCAGTTATGTTTTCTGTTCAAATGTACATTCCAGGAAAAGAAGTTTAGAGGATGATTAACATGTTTTGCCACATAAATGGAAGGTAGAAGTGCTTCTTTATTAACTATTGTAATGTAACCTGTAAACAAGTGAAAGTCATTGCATTATTGAAAGGACAAATGTTTCCAATAGATGTTTCTCTCATGCGCTATATGATCAAAATTTCACATCTGACCGAAGATAATACAAATTTTACGATATATAAGTAATGCAAACTTCACCTTACAAACCGATTTTGTAAAGTTGAGTTAGATTTAAAGTTTCCTTTTTAATATTGTATCAGAGTCATCTAAAGTTTGTCCTAACAAGAGTTATTATTTGTTGAACCTATCATGTTATATGTTATGAATTGCTATCAGGCCACCATAATATCTAGTCGTACACCGATTTTGTAAATTTGAATTAGATTTAAAATTCATTTTTTAACACTATTAACTACAAAACATTTGTCTATGTATGGCGGCATTAAATATTGACCTGATCTTCAAATATGCATCGAAAAGTTTAGGAAAAGATTCTGGTAGCTGTCTCACCTATATCATTGTTCTTTTTGGATAACTTTCTTATTCGAACCTAAATTTACCTCATTACTAAGTTCTTATATATGTTTTATATTATTTGAGTTTAATTTCTTTACGGCAATCAATAAGAAAGCATAGTAGGGTATTACTTTTAAGTACTTATTACAAAAGTTAACAAATTGATTTACAATGTTTTTTTATACTGTCTGGATTATTTTCTCATGATTTTATAAGAAAATTATGCCTACAAATATGCCACCACTTGTAAGAGCCATAATATACCATCAATTGAATGAAGTTAAGTGAAATATTCCTCTCTCTTTCTCTCTCTCTCTCTTCAAGTGGTTGCATGTGTTAGGTCAGCAATATTCTCCTATATTCTACAAAATCAATAATACGAGGATGGTGAACAGAGCTCTACCATTGGGTTTAGTGTTGACACAGATTTAAAGTAAAATGTATCTGGAAACAAATATAACACTGTGGTTGACAAAATATTCCTGCACATTTTCATCACAACGAAAATAATCTTTCAAAATTCTTACATCTTCTTAGAATGTTATCAGAATGTAAAAAGATTCTGCATAATTGATTGCAAAATCCAAAATAAATTTCGAAATCAGTTTTTAACTACTTAAAAAATTATTCATTTGGGACCGTAAATTTATCATTAAGAAATTGTAGTAATTGTCCAGTAGTTTACTCTTTGAGACATACACTGATAATTTCTTCGGTACCTTGTTTTCTTTGGATTATTTATAAATATAGGATGTGTTAGTAGTGATACATGAATCACTAGAAGAAAACACTTAAATAATAATGGGTCAAAGGGTAGAAAAGGTGTTGTATCTCCCCAGTAAAACTAAAATACTGTTTGCTGAATAATATTATTCGTGTGTATATTACTGTCTAAGTCCAATTACATAAGACATTGACATCATTCTCAATCCAAAACCTTAAGACAATGGGTTTATGTATCTTTATCCTTATATAATGCTTTACTTTCTCATTTTTAACCAATATGGGACTTAAACTCACACTTGAATTCCTAACACAGAAACAATTTTTCATAATTCGTCGTCACTACCAATGTTCATATAATAACTTCAATACATGGTTCTGTTTCTAAATGAACATGGACATCACTTATTTTTTCTTCCTTTTCTATTACTTTACTTCTTTCTCATCATCATAAATATGAATTCTCTTCATATGATCCTGCAGGACTTAAGAAAAGAATAAGTAGTTTTCTTACTATTATTCTACAGTATTTTTTTTTTTTGAGTGACATTTTCTACTAATTCATAACCTTTTAAAACCTATAATCATAAACATAGAGTGCAGGCAGTAAATTTATACCATCAAATGTTTTAAATTACTAAAAAAAAACAAATTAACATTCAATAACTTTTATGCTTTTTATATGATAAATGCTTTTCACCACATGTTCATTGACCCATTTCCAAGCTTACTATGAAGTAGGGAGACCGATGACATTGCTGTTGAGAATTGCAATTTTATAATAAAAATAACCTTGTAAAATTTGTACATCTTCTAGAATATAAATCTAGAATGTTTCAAATAAGTACATGGGTTACACGTTCTGCAAAAGATATGTCGGCTTACGCATGTCAGAGAAAACATTCAATTTTAGTTTCCTGAATGATTTTCTTGGCATTGCGATTGAGAACATCATCTACATGGTCAATAACCTACTGATATTTTGAGTGCTTAAGTTATATCAAAACTACAATGGTGGCCGAAGCAATTTCCTACATAACCTTTGTACCTACGCCGACGCCAACGTGCTTCATGCAAACAATGATGTCGTCAATGAAGGACAAATTCCGACAAGCATGGCCACACCGTTAATGTGTTTGTTGTAGCCCAGAGGAGGAACATGGTGAATGAAGTTGTTATAGAATGAATAATCCTGAATAGTTAAAATATTTTCTTTTAGAATATTTCTGGAAACTGTGATCCAGAAAATTTTTAATACATTTTCGATTTCATAAAGAATGCACGAAGTAATCTCCTACAATATATGTAAGTGTTAGAACCACAAAGACCAGAAAAAATGTATAATTGCTTTGGTATAACTTCATTGTAGTACTTTGTATTGCCTATTTGCAAGAGAGCAAGAATATTTTTAGAATATCTGCAATGCAGCATATACAAGGGTTGAGGGAACATGATGAAATAAATAAATGAACAAATGAAGTAGAGGGTCACCAAGGTAAAAGAATTGTACTAGAAAAGTTAACTTTTCCTTAAGCATATCACCCAACAGTTGGGAGCTGCAATTTGTTACTGTAATCCTATGTATAATTCAGAGTTAGTCCTATATGTACACTTAACTCTGTAGTGAACAAAATATGGGTAGCTGTTGCCAAAATCAAGAAAGCTGAAGTACAAGTTATAATGGTTCAGATATCCATTAAGGATATCATCAATGGCCACAATGTTTTCTTAGCCATGCAGCCCTTGAAGATGTGGGATTAATCCTCTCCATCGATCCTTGTATCATTGGTCTGTAATACACAAATTGATATGCTGGTATTCATAACGAGTTATATTGTAATTTTGGTTTAAACAGCTTCTGATTTACCCTTAAAACTGCAGTTACAGACCAAAAATGTATACTGCAACATTATGCAACATTATGTTTGTTTCTTGTGTAACGTCACCTTTAGATAAAAGTAGTCTCTTTACCTCTTCCCGATGTTGACATACGAAGAGAATGACGCATATTATTTTCATTCCGCTGCAACAACTCATCCTTTTTATCTGATGAAATAATTTTTGGTGCTGATAGCTTCACAGGCTCACCATATTTTCTCTGGCCCTGTAAAAGTTTTGGCACATAAAATAAGATGCAACCTGATTAAAATAGAGCAGTACTTAAGTATTTTGATTCATATCAAGATTTCATATATGATCAACACTCGGTGAAAACAACACTACTAGATAAGAATGTCAATGAACAGTAAATAAAATAATAAAACAAACCTTCATTTTCATCATTGGAATATTCTAAGAACAATAATTTAGTTTACCAAAGATTATTAGACCAAATTGCTTCTCTGGTGTTAATTTGTAGGCATCAAAATAGTGCAAAGCTACTATTCACCAGGATCAAATTAGTCATTTGAGGACTAAATTTACCATTTGGAAATCATTGTGATGTTACTGATATTTGGAGGATTAAGTTATCTATAGCAAGGGAAGTTTTACAACCACTAATTAGTAAAAAAAATGTAAATCCATTAGAAATAGTTTAGGTCCAGCTATTAATGGAAAAACACCTGACGTATTTGTTACCAGATCTGACAGATCAGTTAATGTCATCAAAATTGGCATATATATTGTCCATGTCAGCAATGATAACATATCGTTTTGTTTGATCATAAAACGTGTTCAAATTCGCCTGAGGATTTCAAACTTACCTGATCTACTATCAGAGCATCCAATTTATCTGTGAAATCAAATTCCATGAAATAATTTGAGTTGTATTTATCAGCTAAATCGAATGATTTTTGATGAAAGCGAGGAGCCTGGTATATTGGTAATACATGGGTTAAAGTCCTGTCCTGATGTCTTGTGTTGAGACCATGTTTCCTTTCTGAAACTTCTATCCCTTGTTTTGTTAAATCATATGTGCCTTTTACAAAGATTGGATCCAGAGCACTGATTTTGCTTCTTGAACCATCAGACAATATGGATGAAGCTTCTGGTTTTCTCCTTTTAGCCCATGTAAAGCCACTGGATGCTGAGACATGTGCCGGTCCAGAGTACACACTGTTTCCATTGCAACCATTCACCACTTGGGCAGCCTCAAACTTTGCATCACATGAAAGCTTTGGTTGCTCTTTATGCAAAGCTCCTATTTTAACTTTTGCAACATGTGCCCTACCATCATCACCTGTGCAAACATTTTGAGAACTGTTCTGCATTTCCTTCACAAACAAGAAAGAGAAGTGAATAAAAAATAGTTATTTTCTTCAAGCAGCGTGGCACTGTTACTGAAAGCAAGAGTACCTCTTTCCAAGCTGGTTTGATGAAATTTATATGGTCATTGGAAACTTTTTGGACTCGTCTATTATTCCTTTTTGATGTTACAGTCTCTCTCCCTTTACCTAGCATCTTTTTCCTGTGTACAAGACAAAGATTTCAGTAACAGAAATTGGAAATAAATTAAGGATGTAGTTTCAATAGAAGCCATGATTAAGTTGAGTATCCATTTTACATAATTCGGTGGTTAAGATACTCAAGTTTGGACCTGGTGAATGATTTAAATGAATACTAAATGCTAACTTTTTTCACTTCAGACGTCTATTTCTCCAGCATAAGGTTTTGATATATAACATACGCGAATGTGACCAAAATTTAGGCCTTGGATTGAAGTTTTCGAAGATCAAGCAACCTTTAATTTTCATTCCCTATAGTAGTACTAATAATAAATAAGTTCATAAATAAGAGTCAAAGCAGGAGAAAAATGCAAATATAATATAGCTTTGCCATAATATATAGAAGAAAACACTGAAATGACATATACCTGCTAGCTTCTTCCCGATTTCTAGCATCCATTTCTTTGCTTGGTGGATACTTTGGCATGACTGATGGATCACAGGCATATGGCTTGGTGCTGAAATACTACAAAATGTCCAACATGAAACATAGAATCAGAAACATAATTACGTGCAATAGCCAAAAGCCAGCATGCGTGTCCTACTAAAACAGCAGTTTCAGAATAACAAGTATGAAAAATATTCATGGAACACAATCCTCATAGTTAACTAGTGAAGAGTCGATCTTTATGGTAAAGATAAATCTTATTGAAAAAGGAAGACATCAAAATGCATAAAGAATTCACCTCAGACTTGAGTGCAGAGGAGGCGGTCCCACGCTTGGAAGGATCAATGGAAAGTAAAGTCTCGAGTAGTTTTACAGCAGTTACAGGAACACCTTTACACCTCTCTTGAAGAGAGGCTTCGTAATTAGTCTGAGGCTTAAACATTGTGGCCAGAGGAAGCTTACTCTTTTTCCAGTATTCCTCAGGTGGAGACCCACAAAGCTTGAAAATTTTGTGTAATTGTTCAACCTGTAGATTAAATAAGAACACACAACAAATTAAGCCACCATAGATTTAGTGTTAGCCTCACAGATGAAATGATGCATTGATTATCCTTGGAAGGATGAATAAATTCTTGAATTTATCTCCCTGAAGGCAAAACAACATGACAATTTCAGGATCCAATTCATTAGTGTAATGTGGTGATAAGGTAAATTCTCATTGGAACAATGTTACAGTGTGTTGTTGAAAATGAAGATTACCTCAGTTCTCCCCTTAAGGATGGGCTTCCCCAGAAAAAATTCAGAAAATACACAGCCAACACTCCATATATCCACCGAAACTCCATAATTTGTTGCTCCCATTAAGAGTTCAGGAGGACGATACCATAGAGTCACCACTCGACTTGTTAAGGGTTGCTTGCTACTAGGACTAAGGGTATTTGCTAATCCAAAATCTGCTATCTTGAGAACACCTTCATTGTTCACTAGTATATTAGATACTTTAATGTCTCGATGCATAATACCTCGATGGTGACAATGCTCCATTCCACTTAATAACTGTCTCATGTAACACTTAATCTGTTGAGTAAGGTATGAAACAACAGTTAAGGTAACATCTAATGCACTAAGCTAAAGTAACCAACGTGGTGAGTCACAAAATTATGTTATAAAATGCAGACAAACCTGTGCTTCAGTGAACTTTATATCAGGAGAAGCCACTAGGCCAGCAAGGTCATGCTCCATGTATTCAAATACAAGGTATATGCTGTTTGATTGTTGTGAAGTAATTATACCATCCAATTTCATGATGTTTGGGTGGTCAAGTGAGCGAAGAATCACTATTTCTCTCGCCATGAACCTAATGCTATCAGCTTTAAGTTTGTCAAATCGTACCTTCTTCAGGGCAACCATCCTCCCAGTTTCAATTTCACGTGCTTGGAATACATTGCTATATGTACCTTGTCCAATCTACAGAAAAGAAAATGTTGTAAATAGATAAATGTAAAGAACATAATGACATTAATAAGCCATAATAAGGCCAAGAAATAGTGTCTCTGTTCTTTACAAGCTAGTTGCCAGTTCGTGAGAATCTAACATCAAATTTTCATCGAATCTTAGCAACATGATTTTGTCTTTTTGTTTTTTCTCCAATAGTTAAATGCAAAAACTTCAACATTTAATATCATTATGTTTGGTTAGAAGAATTGTTATTTAGCCTTGTTCTACGTAGGAGGACTCTTGAACGCAACTGAAGCTACCTCCAAAATTGAAAACTTTAAGTCTAAGAAAACAAATGGTCCACCACTCCCATCATTTATTTTCCACCAAATTATAAAAAGTCAAAAAACTGCCACCATCTCATACTATACGGCTCATCACACTACGAAGGTTATTGCCATCTTTAAACAAAATCATCATTGCAAAAATTGAAGCATACATGAACTTGGCCCAATCATCATTTACGCGTAATTAATTCCCACAAAGAATTCATTTTTTCAAGAACAAAAAAGTAAGATTGTTCTTATCCAAATTGGAGTTTCACCCAAATAATATAGGTTAACTTTCAACACATGCCTCTATTAATTATGTGAACTACCAAGTTAAAAGTCAAATTCTAATCGAAAAAGGTAGATTTAATTCCTCGCATACTTTTGATATTATTTTCTAATAATTCATCGCAACAATATGATTGATAAAGGTTTATTAAATATTACCATGGGTGAAACTTTATTACATGATGAAAAGCAACACTACAAAATCATCTCATTAAATTGCTAGTAAGTTTTATCCTTTTCTGCGTTAAATTACAACTACAAATAGAATTGTTTGATTTTCATTATACGTGATCATGTTTAATAGAATATTAAAGGAGAATATATAATACAAGATAAAATTGAATGCACAAATCTCTATTAACTTCTAAGCATTAAACATCCACGTCTATTTTCTATTGTCAAATTATAGGCATTGAATACCTTTGACGTATAATTTGGTATTTGAGATGTCATAAATAAATTATTTTTGAACTTGAATATGAATGTATTGATTAAATGGTGTTGAGTACCTTATCCAATCTCTCGAAAGAATCGGTTTTGAGAGGGACCCACCCTTGAATGGCTTCCGCTGCAACAGAGGTAAGCCATTGTGGCCACCCAGCGGCATTCTGCTCAGCCTCCACAAACCTCAACGACACCGGACCTCTCAAGCTCCCCTTCTTCCACTCCTTCTCCTCCTCCTCCAATCCCGCGTCCAACTCACGCGCCTCCACGACGCCGTTTCGCCTCTTCCCATTGCACCTTTTCCGCGAGCTCGATTGCAACAATAGCAGTCCCGGCGGAGTGAAATCGACTCCTGCAAGAGCTTGCCTCGAGCTCGCGCAACCCATTTGCCGGGATTCGACCCGGCTAGGAAACGGGTCACGAAAACGCCTCCGGAGAAAAACGAAACGATCAGAGAGAAAACGGAGAGAACCCCAGAAAGAAAAGCATTAGGAGAGGAGGAAAAACGGATGCTTTGTTGCTCCTACCTCGCTCCTTTCGCTCCGTTTTTTCTCTCCTCCGGAAATGACACAATCCAGTAATCAATATCCAACCCTCGTCTTTCTCTCTGTCTGTCGCGAGATCTGCGGAGGATTTTCGAGGATGTCGCGAACGGTCGTGAGACATTCGCGGGTCCCAAGGGTGCATATCTCTTTTTGGTGTTCTAATGTAAGAGAAAGAAAGAAAAGAGAGAGAAAAAGGTGTAATGTAACGGTTCGAATAATGCGTTATTGTTTTCTGTTTGTTTGTCGCTTTGGTTGGATACACAGAGAAGTACAAAGAGAAAGAGAAAAAGACAGTGTGTTGTAATGCCACGGTGAACGATTGCTACATGCCAACTCCTAACAGCACCAATGCACCATTCAAACGCGTGATGGAATTAGTTGATTTGGGTTGGAATAATAATTTGATCCACACACATTCTTTTTCTATCATTACATTATAGTAAAAAAAATTAAAATTTAGTTTTTTTTTTTCGTTGTTCAAATGTCAGATGTATATATTTGTAATCCGACAGTTCTTTTAGTCATGAGTTGCTGTCCAATTGTGACCTGACACCTCACTGGACTTGATTGGATAATTTACATGTTCAGTGAGTGATTGTGGTTATGATGTTCTTTCTTTCAAACTATTCATCACTACGGGGGTCATGATTGTTTCTAGTTTTGATTGTATTTTGATTATATGACTAAAGTTATGTACTACATGTGTTGGAGCTTTTTGTGTATCATTTCTTGCATGATTTTGTTTCTCTGTTTAAAGAACACAACATACATGTTTGATATGTACTAGAGACCGTGCAAAAAGTTTCACTATAGTTGTGTCTGTATCGCATACACAGTATTAATCATAAAAGATTGTAATAGATGGTGAGTTAAGGTTTTAATTTTCATTAAAATGAGTGTTTATGTTTAATGCTGAACCATTTTTTAATAATGTTCTCTTCCAAAAGAAAAAATGGGAGAAACTTATAATTTAAGCATCAATAATTGTTGTGTAATGCTCACATCTACATCTTGTACTCGAAAATGATTTAATGTCATGCTCAAACACTCAATAAATACTTTATGATGTTGACACATAATAATTGTTATTTGTGGCTATAAATATATAAAATTTATATTATTCTGCTGAGAGGGTGATATTAGTTATTTGTTCTTCAAAAACTACTAAAAGTTACATAGTGGTTAAAATAATTTTCCTGTTGATAAGATTCCTTGACACGGGTAAAGTGACTAAAAAAAGGAGAAAAGAAAAATGAGTTAAATTAAATAAGTCTAAACTTTAATGTTTTGACCATCTTTAGAAAATAATAAAGGTAGCAGCAGATGGGTGTTTCCTTTCTCTACTTTGTCAAGATCAAATTATATTTTGCATTCTTTTATTACGATTAACATTTTTTTTTATTCCAATTTAGTTTTTAAATTAATTAATCATTATAGTCAAGTCTTCTTTATGTAGAACTGATATGCTTTTCTTTAAGAAAAATCAAATAATTACATATTTAAAATGGACTTGAAAAGAATTTTTTAAAATGTTGGATGAAATAGGATGCTTTAATTGATGGGTGGTTTTATGTTGAGGAAAGGTCGAAATGGTTTAATGAATTCAATCTTTTGTAATAAATGAGAATTCGTTGGATGTAAAAGAAAAAAAAAAGATTAATTTTCGATAAAGATTATTAAAATATCAACATCACATCTTACTTATAAATAAAAATTAACTAAACATTTTTCGACTAGAATTTATTTTCTTTCAAGTATTAAAAGAACAAAATCAATATCCACAATTGTTTATGGGGTGCCTAACACCAAGGAGCAAAGTCTGACACTAAAGTACTCTAAATAAAAGTTGTAACTGGAGCTATACTTTCTCAGTTACACATTATCCATTCCAAATCTAAATATGATCCTGCTAAAACATCCAGAGAAAATGAAAATTTTACATAAGAATATTCCAGTTTAATAAATTTGAGAAAGTTAGCTCTGAAATGAAAATTGACAGACAATAGAAACTACTTTTAATCAAACATTTTTTTATTTTTTTGGCAATTTATAAAACAAGTCAAAAATGTTTGATGAAAGGAAAATGGAGAATTTGTTCGAGGAAAGAGAAATTTAATACAAGATAGAAATAAATGTGTATGAAAAATAATACAATATACTCCATTATTTTAAAAGTTAATTCTGTATTATTTCTTTTATTACAAACACACAAAATTCTTTTCATCTATCTCCATCTCTTACCTACCAAATATGCATTAATTTCTACTTTATGTCTCATCTATTTTCATTCAATTTTTTATTTTCATCCCATCAATTTCTCAAGACCTTTGTCACACAGATCCTAGATACAAATTCAGTGTGTTGTCCACAGTAGACAAGACCTCAAGTACTTCATTCATTAAGCACAAAGCAGTTGAAAGTAGTGACAAATTTTTTGTTAGATTTAACTTCACCACCTATCTCATGTGAACAATAATGAGGTAAACATTATTCAACAACTCCACCTTACTAGAATCTTAACAATACCAGTTTACATGGTTATGATAAAAAAATATCTAAGCGCTGTCCCACTTAGTGGGGACGGCTATATAAGATAAATCCATTCAGATGATTGAAGTTATCAAAGTCATTCTTTAAACTTCCATAACATACAAAAAGGAACTCAATACAAGCTTTTCAATTATTTGTACTCTCTAGAAGTGGCCTTACAGCTTACAAGGAGTATTTTATAAATTATATAATAATGTTCGTACATTAGTTTAAATGATCTTCATACCTGTAAAAGATATCTTATACAACCAATTCCATAATTTAGATGTACAAAAGAAGGTGTTACATACAGTGAAAATAGAAAACAATAAACAAGCACTAACCATTGCCAACTCTGACTAGTGACTACACCTTCATATTATCCATTTCATCTTCTAGACAACTTCATTCTGTACTTTAGGTGGAATGAGTAGTCATGTCATGACACCACACTTTTATACTATGATTTGCTCTTCTTTCAAGCGCAAATGTACAGGTCTCTGGTCATTGCTTCCAAAATCCATATCTTTAAGCAAAGGGTGCTTCTCTGGTACCACGTTGTGCGGTTTTAATGGCATTGAATTGCTATTAGCTGTGTTGTGGCTGCTATTTCTAGCAGCAGGAACATCATGATTATGCTTACCCTCGTACGTGGTTATCACAGCTTTGGGGTCCGTTGAAGCTCTTTCAACATGCTTACGCACGTTACATCCTGCACTTGTGCATTTGTAATAACTCCTGTCCATAGAAATTCAGTACCAGACAAGTTAAAAGTATTCCAAAACATTATACATTTATCGAGTTGTTGTCAGATTGAAAGAATGAGTGGCTGTGTCCTCATACACATTAACCAAAGTAAGTGTGTATATATCTAAGGGAAACAGTCATGCATCAAAAGATGAGAACACACTAGCTGCAAGGAAACCAAAGAAAGAAACATTTTCTATCGAACACAACAGTACAGCAAAAAAAGAGTGAAAACACTATAGAATCAAAGGAGCACACACAATGTAAGAATAAAGAGAACTCCTTATGTGTACCAAGATATTTTTTTTTATTAAATTATAAAACAACAAAGTTCTCTAATTTTAAATTTAAAAACTTGGATAGAAACTGAATTAACAACTACAATATGTTAAAAAGCTCTGTGGAAAGTAAGTAAATAGTTTAGTTTTAGTTACCGTATTCTTTTCGACAACTTTGCAAATTGTATTCCAAATTTACCACTAACTAGATTCATTTAAAGAAAGCCTTCAAAATAATATGAAAAGTGACAAAAATAACATACTTGTTCCTGGCGGCTATTAGTGGCCACCGTCGAGATAAAATGTCAAGTTTCTACCAATTTTCCCGTAAAAAATTGTCAAGCGCAACATTTGGGGTTATAGTCCACAATCCCATTGCTTATAGAAGCTGACAGATAAAATTCTATAATAGAGTCCGAAGCAGAAGCCGACATTCCGACACAGAAAATCATTTGTACAGAGAAATGAAAAGCCATAAATCAAGGATGGGTGAAAGCAAATTTCTAAGCGAATACTTTTATTACTCAATATGAAGAAAACTAAAAGCACGTGAAGTTAATTTAGCAGTAAGACGGAAAGATAATACTTGCTCCTTCTCAAAACATTACAGAAGAAATCTTGTTTCATTTTATCTGTTACTTAGGAAACTACGATTCTACGAAGATGTCTATTAATCTCTCTAACTTCATCCTTATCTCTTGATATCTCCCACTGAATGAAACGATAGCAAAACATCAAGAAGTACATGGGAAATATTGTCAAATTATCAAATACTCTTTATTAAAGATGTTCATAATCCAAAACAAAATGATATTTTTGAAAGAGGCAGAATCACTCAACACAGATTTGTACGTGGGTATATTACATTGACCTCCTTGAGGTATAAGAAAACACATGCAAACTCCCTCTTAAGTTTCAGAAATACACTGATAATAAAATTGTCATATTAGACGAATAACCCTAGCATAAAGGTTAGAAGTTTTGCAAAGACATACCTATTGTGTTATATTTGTTCAGGAATATGGTACCCATTTAAAATCAACTAAAGTGAATGCATAATGTACAAATAGATAAAGTGATTTCACAGTACAAATTACCACACATTACACACAATTAGCACAGACTGGACTTTGTGTAAGCAAAATCAAACCTAAACTTCTTATAACCTCATACCACTGATTCATCTTATACCATTAAATTCGCTGCTTGCTAATTAATTTGTCTTCGATATTTTTATAGTAGAACTCAAAAGAAGATACAGAATACATAATGAAGGACTCTTGTATCTATGATTAATATCATATCTATTAAGCTAATCAAACTCTATACAATTAGCTACATGATTCCAAAGCGATATACTGTTTAAGAATTAAAAACATTCTGAATTTTTAGAAATATGGACATACTAGTCTTTTAGAAGATATATTGTAGCAAAGAGTTAAAGAATCACCTCGGATGAGGATTTCCCTTCACCACTTTCTGACCATACTTTCTCCACCTGTAACCATCATCCAAAAGATCAACTTCGCTTCTTGTTTGCACAATAATTTTGGGTTCTGTGACAGTCTTCTGAGAAAGAGGTACTTCAGAAACCGCAAGATCAGTATTCCTGAAAAGCAGAAAATTTAGCCTATATTCTGAAGAATTATAGAGGTGCATAGCTGTATGATAAAGGATCAACATAAATAAACTTGCCTTCTCTTGGGGTTTGGCTCAATGTCATCTGCCTCTTCCCTATTATCTACATCACCAACTTCCTCGCTCCCACTTGACCCAGGTAGTAGTTGCCTAGGTGCCCCTTGATTGGAGATCTGGTCACTTTCAGGAACTGAACAATCAGGAATGTTTTCACTAAACTTGTTTACTTGTTGTCCAACCCAACCTTGTGAGTTTGACTCGGACTTAGGCTGAACATTTGCACTTCCATTTGAATCACCATTATCCTTGACACGTCTATTTGCCTGAGGCTTTTCATGGTTATGCTGACCTTTATAGATAATTTCAGTAATGTGTCCATCAGGGGCACGCTCAACTTTTTTCTTCACTAGGCAATTCAGATGGGTACATTTGTAGTAGCTTCTTGGATACTCGCTGCCTTTAACCTGCTTCTGCCCATACTTGCGCCAGTTGTAGCCATCATCTGCAGGCTTGTCAATGGCCTGGGAAGCCGGCTGATATTTCTTATCAGCCTGTGAGATATCCGAAGTTTCTAGTTGAGTATTTTTAGCTTCTGATACAGATGGAACTATTTGCTGCTCTGAAGCTTCGTTTAGAGCAAAAGATGGCTGTTGTACTGGTGGTTCAGTAGGAGCAGTTACTGCATGCATCTGGTAATCAGCTTGCATGTGCATATGAGATTGCGCTAGGACAGCTTGAGCTGTAACCTGTGCTAAAGCCTGTTGGTGAGACATCCCAAAGGGGCTCTGTATACAACAAATTGAAGAGATGGTGAGAACCTCCAACAAGTATATCCACCATCCCAAGGCAAAAATATCACATTAAATAATAATAATGATGATGATGATGAATAAACACCCCAACAGCAGGACCAGCAAAATGTGTAATATAATGCATGCATAACCATGCACATTTATCCAGAAATACAAAAGACAAATTTTTAAGGGCAAAACCAATCTTCAACTACATTTACCATGTAGTAATGAACAAGTAGAATGGAAAGCTAAAACACCCGTTAATAGAAGACAAATAAACCCAATCATTGAGTTCCTTGGTCAACATAGACATGGACAACGAAAATATCTCGATTATTTTCACTGTCGAGTGACTCACGGAGATCGCATTTTTCAGCCACGAATTTTGTCTTCATTTCGGTTATTGCCAAAAAAAACATATCAAAACTATCACTGAGGAATCAGGGTAATGCAACCAAAAACCATTTTTTACTTTGACACATAATACCTCTAAAACTTTTGACATTTTGAAAAGGTGTGATCTAAATCCCACTGGCTTCACTAGAGCAACGCATCCAACAACACCAACTTCGTAATTGTATTACTCCAAATTAATATTTTTCGCGCAGTTGAATGCGCTAAAAAATCGTCCCCTTGTCTGAAAATCCACACATACAACTCCACAACCCAGAAATCCTTCGACACCAGTGAAGTAGTCCGCTGAAAAACATAACACACGACGCTATACAATTGCAATAAAATCTAGATCAAATCTGAACTGTGGAGAGTACTATACTACAATCACAGTCCACAAGCACTTCCCTACAGACACACTGATAACCCCAAAAACACCAAACTCCAATCCGCCATACCCATCAACCGATCCCACACCCTTCTTTCAAAAAAACCACATCTTCACAAAAACACCACACCCCTTCTGAAATTCATCCTCACAACACACCTTCAGGAAGCGCTATCACGAATGAAATTAATCACCTGAGGGGAAAAGAAGCCAGGGGAATTAAGAAACCCAGAAGGGCTCAACCCGGGTGGGACAGTGAAGACAGGGGAACGAGCAATGACCAAATTCATGGGTCTGCTCTGCTTGAAGCCCTTGTGGGGCCCATCGTCGTCCTTGCCGGAGTTGTCGGCCACGGCGGTGGAGAAGGCCATCGGGGAGGCCATGGCGCCAGCAAGAAGCTGGGAGAAGGAGCGGCAGTCGGCGGCGGCATCAGAACCGAAGAAGCTAGACACGAGGGTCATGGGACCGGGGCTAGCGCCGCCAGCGGCGGAGAAAAAGGCCTCCGCGGAGGGACGCGGAGGGAGTGTGATGGTGGGGCGCTGATGCGGCGCCGTGCCGGAGTCGGCGTTGGGAGTGGACATGGATGGTGGGTGAGAAAATTATGGAAGAGAAAATAAAATGGATAGATAGCGCGAGAAAGGCACGAAACTATGGTTTCCTTTATTTTCGTTTTGTGTAGTGTTATTATCAACACTCAGCGCAAAGTCCAATTTGTGTCGTGCAAAACTCAATAATAAATAATAATAACTATTATTATTGGATAAAAATTACGTATTTTATTAAACAAAAATAATTTATTAAAAAAAATATCTTTTTCGTATAATAATATATAATATGATATAAATTACTGGTTAATTGTTCTTATCTCTTTTTAACTTAATATAATGCGTTTTTGTGTTTGCTTTCTTTTCTTTTTGTTTTACTAAGTTCACATTTCTTTTCGTCTATCTTGCAGCTCTCATTAATGTAATCGGATTGATAAAATTAACAAATTAATTAATATGGTCAGTAGAATTAAATTTATTAATAATCTATATAATTTTCTTTTTCAATTCATTAATTTGTGTAGGTAGCTTTTTTTTACTTAAAAGGAATGTGAGTTAATTTTATTAATTTATTTTTTGTCTATTGACTGTACAAATCATAAAGGTTTAAAAATATTTTGTTAAATAATTAATATAAGAGACGGTTTGAATAACTATTTTCCATTCAATTAATTAATATGTTTGCTATTTCTTGCGAATTCTGAGAGAAATTGAGTTTACCTTGTTAATTAAAATTTATTGTTTATTGACTACAAAAAAAAATAAACAGTCAAAAACTGCTACTATTAATATTAAAGACAGATTAAAACAAATTATATAAAGAGATGAATAATGTTAGTAAATATTTAACTATAAAATATATACTTTAGATACAGGAATGGAGATAGTATACATGCAATTTTAATAAATATTTAATTATTCAAAAGAGAGTCAATGATTGATGGAATTTTAATATATACATATATTTACTTTCATTAAATATTTCTCTTTATTCATATTTTTAAACCTTGAAAAAACCCAGAAATGTGTTAATTGTGCAGAAGTTTCTAAATGAAGAGATTAATCTTTTACTCTAACCTTAAAAAAGGTAAAATAAAAAACCCTTTGTTTACTATTGTTTTTCTTTCTTTCTTAAACAACAAAAGAGAAAATAGTTTTGATTATATCTAACGTGTGAGCATGATGAACAGAGTGGGACACCATGCTTTAAAATTTCTGAAACAGATATTGCTTATGCTGTTACCCTTCTTTCAACATTTTTCAACTATAAAATTCATAACTTCATTGAAGGGTCCCATTTGGCACAGACAAAATGAACCCTTTCTAAAGATATTCTTTCACTTCTACATAAAGATCTTGTTTAAATCTTCAAAGTAATTTAGTTTTCCACACTTTTTTCAGGTACAAAAAGAATATCCCACTCATTTTATATTATTTATTCAAATATATTAGTTAAATTTATTATTAATTAATTAAAGTGAATTTAGTAACTTGGTTGCTGCAAATGATATCTATAGCGGTTTACAGTTTCAATTATGGACCAATTGTGTTAGAAACTTTGTATAGTTATTTAAGAATTTTTAAACATCTAAAATTTATAAGTAATTGGGCCTGATTTTTTTTTTTTAAATTGAAATATATTTTAGGTTTGATTTATTAGGACTATTAAAATAATTTTTAATAATGAATTTTTCAACCTAGATTTAAATTTACTTTTCAGGACTTGGTGACATTTGAAGTTCATGGTTCCTCCATAAAGATATATTTTTTAAAGAGTTATGATAGGTTAATAAAGTTTTTAACAAAGTTTTTGACAAAATTTCTTATTTAAGTAAAAAAACATTATTTTATTATGTTATTTTAATTAAAAAATGAAAGTTTAATCTGTTTTAATTCTATTTTTAGAAATTTTGTTAAATTTGTCAAAAGTTTTTTTCTCTTGTCAAGAGGTAATTTTTCTTTTTTAAAAGGTTTAGGTCTTCCCTACAAAATATGGTACTGTCAACTGAACTATCTATTAAATTCAATTTATTTTGTTCTCTTTAATTGTGCAACTTGAATTTTTTATGTAACATGTATAAATGGTTTAAATTGTAGATAAGAAAGTTTTCTTAATACTTTTTAGGCAACAAAGATATACCAGAGTAATAATACTGATAAATTGTTTATTATCTATTTACTTTTTTTTTATAATTGATTACGATTTGTGTCTCCTAACATACTACTCTCTTTTTTAAATTATAATTTTTTTATGTAACATTATGTTAATTATATGTTATGTGTAAATACGAGATAATAATTTGCTTACATATTTTGAAGGCAAAATTTTAAAAAATATAGTACAAATCATCATCGTTTTAAAAATGCATTAATAATTTTTAAATCATATCTATAAAAAAATAGTTTTTTAATAATTTGTAGGTATAATTGTTGATTTGATTTTTTAATATTTTGACTTGATTCAATTTAGTTCCTGAATTTTTAAAAAATTTAATGTAGTATCCTTATTTTTTAAAATGGATCATCAGTTTAGTACTTTCATATCAATAATTATCTATGTTTACCTTACACATTAACAGCTCAACATAGAATATAATGAAAGTATTAAATTGAAATACTTTAAAAAAAAATAAAGGTACTAAATTGAATCTTTTAAAAATTTGAGAACCAAATTAAATTGATTTAAAAAATTAGAAACCAAATCAATAATTATGTGTAATTTTTAAATGAAATTATTGTTCTTTACATATTTAGACAATACTTTATACATGTTGGCAAGCTCAATATTATACAAAATGAAAGTAATAAACTGAAATACTTTAAAAAATAAAGGTATCAAATTGAATCTTTTAAAAATTTAAGAACCAAATTGAACCAATTCAAAAAATTGGAGACCAAATTAATAATTATGTGTAATTTTTAAATGAAGTTATTGTTATTTACATATTTAGACGATATTGTATACGCGTTTGCAAGTTCAGTATTAACTAAATTGAAAAATAATATACTAAAGTAAAAAAATGATATAATGCTCGATTGTGGTAAAAAGATATATCTAAATGATTGAATTCCTCTGTTTTCACTAAACCTAAACCAGATTAAAAATGTAAAACTAAATGAATATATTAATTTTGGATAAAAACCATTTCATTTAATTTGCAGGAGAAGTAATGTTCTAAGCACCTGGAATATAGTTTAGTTTGATAGGTGTACGTGGAGCAAGTTAAACCATGCATCAATTCAACGTTCTGCAAAGATCGTTGTCTTCATCAAATTCACAAATCAAATCAAATAAATAACTCACACCAAGTTGAAGACCAAACACATGCTAAAAAAGAAGTCTTTTATCTGAAAACGAAATGTGCTATTTATGATATAAAATCACTCTTTGATGCTTTACAAGGGAAGTTATATACTTCTATAGTTCACAAAATTTTATCATCTAAGTTTAATTACATTTCTTTAACTATAAAATATGAATTGAATAAACTAAAGTGGCAATAAAGAAGTAATCTAACTAAAGTAGCAATAAATAGCAATGCCAGCTAAAGGGAAGAAAGAAGGAGAGTGGGTCCTGAATAAAGGAGCAAGTGGCCTAAATTTTAAAGGCACATTAAATTTGAGTTCATTATCATGCACTATGAATGGAAGGACAAAGTGCTCCTTAGCAAGTGACTCATTTCACATTCTGAGTTGACCTTTTTAATCTATCAATTCTAGTTGGTTTACCAACGGATTAAAGAGTTTAGATTTTTCTAATTAAACTTAAAATAAAAAATAATTAAAATTTATATATTTTATCATTTAAAAAAATACAAAAATACTTTTAAATTTGACGATTTTTTCAAAAGAAAAATACAACATTAATAAAATATTAGTCTAATCTACATGAGATATGGACATCACTTTCTATCTAAAAATATTAAAGTGATAAATTTTTCAGTTTTATTACTTATAGGGTTAAATATATTTTTGATTTCTTAATTTTTAATGAAAATTGGAATTGGTCCCTCTTGAAAATTTTTGCCTAATTTAGTCTCTCATCTTTTAAATGTGTTGATTTAGTTCTTTTAACTGAACTTTGTTAAGTTTATTTGATGTTTCAAACGTGTTTCATAATCGCATTTGAGTTATTTACATTATTTAACACATTTTCGCTTCAATGTTAGTTGAAATGTTATAATGAAACACATTTGAAACGTTAAATAAACGTAACAAAATGTAGTTAAAATGATTAAATTCACGTATTTTTAAAATTGAAAGACTTAATTGATTTAAAATTTAAAAAAAAAAATAATTCTAATTTTCCCTTAAAGTTAAGGACAAAAACATATTTAACTCTTACTTGACTAAACAATTTCACTTTACTATATATCAAACAATAAATATTTTTTTTTGCTAGAAACCTGAAGCATGATTCGTGTTCAATGGAGAATCACTCCAATTTTTTTTAATCTATACTATTTTATTTATCCTCAGATGCATTATAATAGTAAAATAATAAAGTAGAGTTGATAGTGTATCAAGAATGTGCAGCACATGAAAGTTTATTGAATGAAAGTAGAGAAGTGAAGTGAGTGGATTAAGAATGTTTTTATTTGTGGTTTGAGATATGAATGTGAAAGTGTGAGATAGTTTGGTATAAAGCAAGTTGAGTTTGGTGAGTTGGTGAAATGGCATGACACAGCCACTTGCTAATAATACATGTACAATTGGCATTTGGCAGCAACTATATGCAAGCGTGCTTCTAACCAACTTGCCAAATGCTTCTATCCCTTTAAGACACTTTCACTGTCAACATATTAAGTTTTTTTTTTTTTTTTCTGAAGATAATTGTTTTATATATAAATCTAGGTTGGTCTACTTCGTAGACTTGTGTGGGTCAGACTCTTTTTTCAACTAATAATTATATAATTGAAACAGTACTATTTTATTAAACTGTATAAAATAATTTAATATAAAAAAATTTGATTCTATTATCGAGGATTGTTTCGGGTACAGAGACTGAGTGTCTATTTAAAATATTCGTTTAACCTCATTTTTCTTTGTTGTCACTTGATTCTTCTTTTCTCCTTATGTTTGGTATTCTTTTTTTTCCTTTTGATCATCCAGACGATCAGGATACCTGTCAATTAGGTTCCGATGCCAAAGTCGTTCAGCTGTTGCGGGCGGCCTTCGACCACTTATTCTTAGGTTGTTTGGTTGTTGAGCTATTAAGAACACTTCGGAAAAATTGTCACATCAACGAGTCACGACTTAGATTGTCCGTTTATTCTTGGGCCGTCCGGTTAGAGATGTTGATCGACCCTACGATACAAGATTTATATTTTAAATAATTTTTACTTTTAATTTGTTAAATAGATTAAAATAGTTGGTTGACCTAAATTGAGTTTATGTTTCATTAAATTATAGATTAAATTTACTATTTGTTTATGTATGGAGGAAATGTGAAAATAGATTGGACGAAAATAAAAGAGATAAGAAATAAAATAAGATTTAAATGTATTTGATTAATATATTAATATTATATGTATATTAATTTATTTTTTCATGTCAAGTAATTTATTTTAATTTCATCCTCTCTTACTTCTTAACTCTTAACTACTTACTTCTTAACTCTTAACTATGGACACCATTAATCTTAAATTTTTTCTTTTCAGTTTTTTAAGCAGTTCTTAGACGGAAAAATTGTAAGATCCTTATCATGGTTAAAAACTCGTTAAAAATAAAAGAATTGAATTTAAAACGCTGAAGTTATAATTATTAACATCTAAAAATCATCACCGAAACTTCATTAAGACTAAAACTCACTGTTTTCTTTCAAAGAGAATAATGTTGAATTTGGATCTTTTACATATTTTTTTAGTATTGTTTTTCTATTCTGTCAAAATAATATTAATTTTAATATTTTAAATATAATTTTTAATCTATTAAAATTAATATATTTTTAAAACACGATAAGAAACAAATTAAAAATTCAATTGAAAATATGGTTCAAAAAATTAGAATGATGATGAAATTATATTTTTACTTTCATATTTTTTGTTCTTAAAAGAAACTTGGTTAATCCAAGTTTTCATAGGATTTGATTGAGTTATTGGACAATGAGAAGTGTGTTGCGCAAATTATTCCTCTAATGATATGTTATTATTTAGTAATCGTCATCAATAGTATTAATCTATTATGTGTATATAAAGTTCACTAATTAACGTTTTTCTTTCCTTGTACATGAAAGTGATTTATAAGAATCGACACGTTAAGAAACTTGGTTGTTTCTCTCAAGCAATATTTGGCTGTTTAAGAAACGTGTTCTATCCATTTTAAATTATTTATAATTTAAGATAGTATATACTTGTAAGAAAATTATTAGTTAAATAAAATACTATTTTGTTATGAAAAAATAAAAAGATAATAAATAATAATAGTTTTTATACTTAATGATAATTATGCAAAAAAAAATAATTATTTCAAAACTCATTGCAGTACATTCGAATACAAGGAGTCAATATACTATATTGTTTAAAATTCAAAAAAGTTTAAGTTGAATAATAAATTAACTAATAAGTTAGGATCATTTTAGTTTTGTCGATAAGTATCAAGCAAGACCAAAAAGTATCAAATAAGGTTAATAAATATGGACAAGACTAAAAAGCACGAGGTAAGGATGAGAAGTAAGGTCGAAAAGCACCACCTTACTAAAAAGTAACAAGTAAGTCGACGAAGCTTAAAAATATCAAACAAGAACGAGAAGTGCAACTCTTATCAATAAGTATTAGGCAAAGCTAAGAACACCTCAACACAATGTTTAAAATTATAATAAACATCTAAAATAAATCATCATGACTAAGCTCGACTAAATTAAGATTAAAAATGACATAGATTTGTTTTCAAAGTTTATTCAAGTCTATTAAGAATGGTATAAATAGTTAAGTACCTCAAATGTGTTGGACATGAATATAATTATTGATCCTATCATTGCATTATTATCTGCACACTTTAACTTAAGGGTGTGTTTGGATTTGAAGATGGATTTAAAAAAGTGGATTTGAGAGAAAAATGAGGTGAATGTGATATTATTTGGATTAAGAGTTGTGTGATTTAAGTAGGTTTGTGTATGACGTGATGAGTATGATAGATTAAAAAAATATTGGCTTAATTACCATTTTGGTTCCCTAATTTCTTGAGTTGGTTCATTTTGGTCTCCTTATTATTTTTTGGTTCAATTTGGTCCTCTAATTTTTTTTAAAGGTTCAATTTGGTCCCTACCGTTAAGTCTACGTTAACACCGTCTTCGTACATGCCACATGTCATTTTATGGAATTTTCAAAAAATATTTATTTTTTTAATTTTTTTTAAAAAATTAAACTGCCACGTGTCACCTTATGGTTGTGACACGTGTCAATTTGAGATTTTTTTATTTAAAAAATGTACTGCCACGTGGCAGGTCACGATTGTGCCACGTGTCAAGCTAACATTGGTTGCTTTCAATTTAGTCCCTCTACTCACAATTTTGATTCAATTTAGTCCCCCAATTTTTTAAAATGATTCAATTTTGTTCTCTCCAATTCGAGACCAAATTAATAATTAAGCTTAATTACAATTTATATATTCATGTTAAAATAATTTTTTATCATTTATACATCAAATCACTCCTTAAATACTCATGTTATTTCATTTTTTACACTTGAAATTTTCTATACATGTAAAAAAAATAATAATTTGAATAGTTAGATGGAGTAATTTAATCTATAAATATAATAAAAATTATTTTAACATGTATATATAAGTTGTAATTAAGCTTAATTACTAATTTGGTATCAAATTAGAGAGGATAAACTTGAATTATTTTAAAAATTTGGGGGACTAAATTGAATCAAAATTGTAAATAGAGGGACTAAATTGAAAACAACCAATGTTAGCTTGACACGTGGCACAATCGTGACCTGCCACGTGGTAGTACATTTTTTAAATAAAAAAATCTCAAATTGACATGTGGCACAATCGTGACCTGCCACGTGGCAGTACATTTTTTTAAATAAAAAAATCTCAAATTGACATATGTCACAATCATAAGGTGACACGTGGCAGTTTAATTTTTTTAAAAAAAAAATAAATTTTTTTTTAAATTGAAAATTCCACAAAATGACACATGGCATGTACGGAGACGGTGTTAAAGTTGACTTAGCGGCAAGGACCAAATTGAACCTTTTAAAGAATTAGAGGACCAAATTGAACCAAAAAATAATAAGGGGACCAAAATGAACCAACCTAACAAATTAGGGGACCAAAATGATAATTAAGCCAAAAATATTTTAATAGATAAAATTAAATGATTATCATTTTGCCCTTGAAAATAAATGTGATATAAAATGACATTTTAAAAGTGATAGTAACTTAAAAATAGTGAGACTAGATTATTATAATATTAAGAGGTTTTAATATAAATAGTTTTGTTATAAATGAACTTCGTTATTTTAAAACACACTATCTATCTATAAATTATTTTTTAGAGTTCCCTGACTTCTTTCTTGGAGTTTTCATCTTTTGTTCATTTGTTTGAAGATCGGAGACCGCTAGGGTGATCCTCTTCCTTTTTGTTTGATTAATTTATTCAATCATGTAAGTTGAATTTTTGCTAGTTTTCTTGTGGGTCTTCTCTGTTTTGGCTCGCATGTGACTCTCCTTTGGTTGCATTTGAGGTTTAAACCCTCCTTATGAGTCTCTTTTGGTAAGTGATCATAATGGCAGGTCCTGATCATTTTTGTGTCATTCCTAGATATAAATAAAGCATCGTGGGGACCTAAGGTGTTTTGATGTTCTTAGAGTTGTTTGAGTCTGCTTAATTGTTTTGCCAGGTGAGGGGAATAATTCGTCTTGGTTTTTAATAAATATGTGTTGCATGTTGTAAATCGATCCATGAAATTGGTTGAATTGTTGTGGTGAGTGATTATGAACCTTGGGTACCAAGATTAGGGTGGAAATGTGCTATTTTTGCTCAAGCAAGAGGAATCCCACTTAGGTGACAATAGCCTAAAATTCCACTTTACTCTTTATTCGAGTTGTCCTTCAAGCGACAACTCGCTCAAGCGATAGGCTTCTTGCTCAAACGATAAAGCCATTACTTATTTTGCTTTTGTAAAATTTTAGCTCAAGTGAAAATTTTGTTGCTAAAGTGAGAGCGTTTGTCGCACAGACGATAATGCTCTAGAGTGTATTCTAGTTTTTGTATAAAATGTCGCTCAGGCGATATGATCTTGCCCAAGTGAAACCCTGGCTGTTGTAACTTTTTATTTATCAACGTGATTGAATGTGATATTATTATAATATGAGGTATAACTTATGTATGATTGATGCTGGTATACTAAGACTTGACTTGATATGTATTTGTATAATATGAAAATGTGATTATACATGATTGTGAAAGTATTGTTGTGAAACTGTGATGATAATGTGTTTGTTAATATATACGAGCATTGTATGTGTTTGACGTAATTCCATGAGTCTTATGAGAAGATTTTATGGTGGTGTTATTTTAGTGTATGCATTCTAGTGATCATTCATACTCAAATAGAGTATAATGAGTCATGTGGTGAGAGTATGAAAAGGCCTAGTCTATGACAGGATAATGACCTTAGATAATGATGGATTAACGTTGTGTGTGGTACGGTGAAACCCATTGACAATGGCTCTGCAAAGCAATAGAGACCACCACATGTGCAAGTCTTCAGTGATTATGATTCCAAATGCATGTAACTGGATAATTGAGTTTAGTGTCAATTGTCTTTATGCAATTATGTGAATTATTGTAATTTGTCCATGCATGACTTATTATTTTTATGTTTTAAATGGTCTTAACGTAATCTTTTGTATATTAGCTTATTCTTGCACTTTGTGGTCTTGTGTTATTTTTCTCTTCTGCGATGATTACCATTTTGGTGGGAGCATATGAATATGCAGATTTAGTGACACCTCTGAACGATGAGAAATTCGTAGTTAGAGTTGTGAGATTGTAGCACATGTATGAGTGATTGTATATTTTTTATGAAAAAGAATATCTTATTACATTGAGAAATTAATTAAGAAGTTATAAATAGTAAGTATGGATTATAGATGATATAAAAGTTGAATTACGACAATTAAAAATGTCGTAGTATAATTCGAATAATGGTAGTTCAAACTGACGCTTTTCACATTGATTTTGTTTCCCACTAATTAAATTATGACGATTTTAGCCGCCTTATTTTACATCCCAAAATTGTCATTTTATACATTGCAAAATATGGTAGTGTGTGTGACCATTAAATTAAAACCGCCACATTTTGCTTTGTGGCAACACGAGATACGAAGGTTTCTAAAACCACTACAAACGTAAATTACAACGGTCAAAACCGTCATATTATACAAAAATAACCACCACAATTTACACAATTTTTTTTAGTGAAATATTTTTATTGTCTATACTCTTAAAGGATTGTATTAATATATTTTTTATTTTGTTAATCTATCTTTGAATATTATTATGAAATATCTTATTTTATTAGTTTTTTATCATTAAAACGGAATGTTACAATATAAATTTAAAGGTAAATACTATTATTATTATTATTATTATTATTTTTTAATTTTTTTTACATGAGATCCGAGTATGTAAAGAGTGAATCAATTATGTAGTTACGATGAGAGAGGGAGAATCGATTCGGTTCAAATATTTGAATTTTTTTAAAAGAGAGCATCATTTCTCTCATTCTTATAATTCATTTCCAACCCTAATCTTCATCACTTTTCTCCTTCGAAACCTTCTCCCATAAACCATTGGCACTCCTCCATCACTTATCTCACCAACAACAGGTTCACCGATTGCAAGCTCATAGATACATTAAAATTAGAGGATCAAATAAATAATGTTATCTACTTGATGTGGTTTTTCTTTTATCTTCTCACTTTTGTGGGTAATCCTAAGAATAGTTACTCGCAAATCCACTTATTCAAACAACATTGTTAGAAGTGGGCTTTAAGCCTAACTTAACCTGGCTCTGATATCATGTTAGAAGTGGACTGCCTAACTCAACCCCACAAAACCAGCTTGTAAGATGAGGTTTGCACCTTACTTATATATTGTGAATTAACCTTATCTCTAGTCGATGTGAGACTTTCAACAAATATTGACACTAATCTTCCATCCAAATATAGCACGAGTGTTGAAACATGATTGCAAATACCTCCGCATATGATAAGAAGACCTTCAAAATCCATTGAGATATAGAGACCAAGACTTTCAAATACATAAACCAAACCCAAAGTCCAAGACTTTAAAATTTTTGAAGTGATCGTGAACAAAAAAAGTTTCAAATACCAAGATTAACCAGGAAAAAAATAGTTCACAAGAACCATTGTAAAAACAATTTTAATTTGTCAAAAATATTTTTTAAATGAATATATATATTATGTCCATAAATTTAAAAAATTAAGTATCCAGTAAGAAAGTATTGGAGTTGGAAAATAATTTAGATTCTGCTACTATAAAAGAATGGCAGAATGAACTGCAAATTTTTTAAAATCACATAATCACTTAAAAACTTCCGTGAATTATTATTACATGATTTGATCTTTGTAAGTCATAATAATATCGTATAGTCAATATTTATATCTCAATTTTGTAAAAAAATATTAGTTTTTTCATTTGTTTATTTCTGCAACCTGTAATGAGTAAGTTAGTCATTTATTTCTGCACCCTGTAATCTCGATCTGTATCCACGTGAGGTGGGATGATAAAATGATCAATTTGTCTTTGTTTTTTTCCTTTCCCTATGCACTCATTTCTTTCATTCTTCCTTGAATTTTGTTTCTGGCACAAGTTGGATGAAGGGGTTAGTTTCCGTAACTATTTTTGTGTATATATTCATTTTGAAAAATGATTTTTTGACTACTAAATTTTAACAACTTTCTCTTATAATTTTAGGTGTTATCTTCTAAGTAGATTTTTATTTTTTATTTTTCTCATTCTCAATCTTTCAAAATTACTTAAAAGATGACACATAATGTTATAAGAGGAAGTTATCAAAATTTAGTAGTCAAAATATTATTTTCCATTCATTTTAAAAGATATTTGAATTTTTTATAATTTTAAATTTATTTTAAACTTTGTATACATTTTATATTATATAATTTAATTTTGTTTATTTTATAACGTGAAATTAGAAATTTGATTTTGTGTTTTTAAATGTTCAGTACAAAATATAAATTTATATGTATCGAATTATACATTTTAAAACATAAATTTATATTCTAAAATACAAATTTATATTTCATTAATAGAATAGATAATTACTTATGTTTAATGTTCTATATTTTACAATGCAAAACGCCTCTCAATTACATTGGGAATTGAAACTAAAAATTCCAAACTACAGAATGCAATTTAATTTTAAATGAGATTGTACATTCTATAATATCTTCAGATTGTATATTCTGCAACTTAAAAAAAATAAATAAAAAATAAAAGGTAAAATTGTAATTTTCAAATGTATTGGAATGCAGGATGAAAATATGAAAGTTCATGAAAGTGTTAGTTAGGAAATGGGCTTTGTCAACAAAAATGGGTCTATCTGAATCATTTCAGCATTTTCTTCCTGCACCCCACAAAAGTTGTAATTCCCAAACTATTTTTACTACAATTAAAATAAAAATCATTAAATATCATTATTCTTTATACTTTTCATAGTGGGTGTTGTCTCAACTAGCTATGCAAGGGGAGAGGAGACTCAAAGGTAAAATGGAATATTTGAATTTAGGGGGTGCGGGGACAAAAAATGGGGGTGCATGAAGAACAGCCCATTTCAGCAATTTATAAACATCTCTATTCAATTGGTCAAGATGACAGAAAGAACATTTATTTTGAAATCCATTCAAAACTGTTCCACCTATTACCTTTAAAACAATATTATTGAAAAAATAAAAATAAAACTCTACATTTATAATCCTTTCATGCCCACAAGTTTTAACCTTTTCTTCTACTCTTATCTTGATTCTTTCTTCAACCTGTATCAAACATATCCAACAATTCACTGGAAAATAATTATGGTTGAATACATTTATTATAAGGAATTGATTTGAAGAAGATTTTTTTTTTCTTAAAAGGTATTTTCAGGTCAATTGGAGAAATAATAGACTTGAATATATATATATATATATATATATATATATATATATATATATTGATTTGACAGAATTGTTGAATTTTGATGGTTCTTTTTTTAGTAGCAGATGAAAATTGTTTTTAAAAGTATTTTTTACAATACAAATGCCTTTGTTAGACGGATTAGTTGACAACATAAAAATGGATTATTTCTTAAAATGTATTAATAATTTTAAAACTATTTATTAATTTTTAATAACAATTATAAAAAGTAAAGAAAACTTCATTAAATATATTTATTTAAAAGAAAATCAAATATTAGGTATACAAATGAATTAATAAATTATTAAACAAACTTCACAAATCCACTCATACCTCATTCATCTCATATTATACTTTCTTTTCCAAAACTACTTTTCTACGTGTCGTCATAAATTACTAAATCAACTATTCATAGTCCTAACAAATCATCTTAAAACAATTCTCACAAGCATCTATACATTTCACACAAATTATGAATGTCTTAGGAAATTTAAAATACTTCACTTCTTTCTATATATATTCTCTACATTTTAAAATGACTATTTTTATTTTATTTTATCTGATATTAATATAATATTAATTATTCTTTTCCTAATTTTTTATAAGTAAATTTCATCAACATTTTTTATTTATAACGAATAAAAAATTACATTTACTGAGAGGGTAAAAGTAATTTTGTAAAATTATTTCAGTAGGTAATATATTCATTATTACTCTTATAGAAATCAATTCCAT
>Ga0214543_1000730_pt1 | contig 58258 bp, 29 predicted proteins | sample CNSS2metaG_FD_160094 | JGI IMG/M metagenome (GOLD analysis project Ga0214543, IMG submission 160094) | Root nodule microbial communities from cowpea collected in UCLA plant growth center, Los Angeles, California, USA - CNSS2 | ecosystem: Host-associated > Plants > Roots > Nodule | place: USA...
ATTTGTAACTTTCACTTTTTTTCTCGTTTGAACTTCATTCAATTTTTCCTTGCAACATTCTTGAACAGCATGCACAATCTCGTGACGAGAAGTATACGCTACACAAATCAAAAGAACTCTCTGGTTGTTGTGGGCAGTAACTCTCGTTGCCTTCTCCACAGCAGCCCTAACAGGCTCTGTCAATAGTTGCATGTCTCTAATGAAATGTAATCTAACACCATACTCATTAATGAGACTTTCTTGTTCAAGCAATTCCTCAATCTTTTTCTGCATCAGTTCCATCAAGGACTGAACTTCTGTAGATTTCCTTTTAAAGTTATCAATGCTGAATGCATAGACAGTTACATACCTCACTCCTAATTCATAGCAGTATCTAAGGAGGGACGTGAGAACATTAAATCCAGCCTTGTGGCCATCACCTTCTTCCATGTTTTTCTTCTTTGCATACCTCCGATTCCCGTCCATGATGAAAGCAATATGACTTGGTACAGGACCCACAGATAAAATGGCAAGCATACATCTTCTTACATAACAATTTAAACCAGCAAACAATTGGCCTATAATATTTCCAATATTTTTCTGCATTGAACTGTTAGGTTATGAAACTTGAAGAGTCCAACATAAACCTGTTTAAAAGGAATTTCATTATAAGGTAGAGATAAGTGTTAAAGCAACAACATTTGAACATCTTGTAAGAAGAAAGTATGACTATATTGTGAATTGCAAACACAGAGACAAAGTTTTATAAATATAAAGAAAGAAAATTCATAAATGGCATAGTTCAGGCACCAAATAAATTGGGTACCTCCCCGCTACAGCATATGCATTAAAATCAACTTCCCGAACAGCAAATGACATTATATTCCATTCCATTGATGATTTAAGTATCAGTGCTCTAAAGGCGGATGGAACTATGCGATTTGGGACTCCTATAAGTTTGTTGCAGCAATGAAGCAAAAGCAAAAATGTAGGATTTAAAACATTATTTAAAAGGATCAAATTTTCCTAACAATAATATATCAGAGGAATTATAATTTAAACTTTATCAACAAAAGAATATACGTGGAAACAATCAATAAACAGGAGCACACCCATGCCCTTGTTAACTCCGCACGTAAACTTGTTCTATAGTAGACATATAAGCACCCTTTATATATTTGTTTACATATTCAATATTTAAATGCATTTGTACTGTGCATTCAATTTATAAGATCGCTCTGGGAAACAAGACTTGTGCAAATATTTAGCACCATATTCAGGATTTAAAACCGGGGCCTTTGATTAAATAGGAACAATTTCGCATGTTAATTCACACATCAAATCACATTTAACATCTTAATCCTTATGCTCTTTTTAGGTGATGAGAGGAGTGCAAGTTGCAGAGATATCTAACAAGGCAGCAATTGATATAGGTGATTGTTGCTCCAACAGCATACATTTATTTCTGCCTTCAAAATCTGAAAAGGTTATGCTAAGCATGCTTGAACAACTTCATGCTGAGCCAATGAAAGTACACAGCAACAACAATTATAGGGAGAGTCAATGGCACCAAAAAGCAGTAGTACCTGTTATATTTGTTAAAAACAAAATCAGAAAAACAATTAGTTTTTATTTCTTCCTCAGTCAGAGAGACAATATTAGTTACAAAAGAAACTGCTTATACAAAAAATGATAGCAACAACACAGAATTTATTCCAACCATATATTTAATTGTCAAGATTATCAAACAAGTCAAATTTATCTTTCTTATTTTAGTCCAAGAGTCCAAACGAGGGTGAAAGAAAGAAAGAATTACTTAGGAAGCTAGGACAAACATCAAGCTGGACCAAGAGTAAAATGGTACTTCATTAACTACTTCATCATAAAACAACCTCTCTCCTCAAGTCCAACAATTTGTTGGTTCTTCTGATTTGATCATTTCCCTAACAATATTTTATTTTCAAAGCATCATCAGTGAGGCTATACGCTACCAAATTCACTGCCTTGAGTATCCAAGCTGTTTTGTTTAGGCTGTATTAGAGTATTAAATGTTTTATGAGACGGTGTACATAAACTACCCTTAATCTTGACTCTTAAGTGATGTGCAACTTTGGGATCTATTCGAACAACTTTCCATTAGCCATAGACACTTTTCTTATTCTAATATAGATCTAAAAGACAAACTCTTTTTTCCCCTCAGAGATGTATGAAACAAGCAGACTCAAACGTGGTACAACCCTCGATATTTCACTTACCGGATACACAAAGTGACAAGAAAGTCAAGAACACAACCTTGTCTAATTTATTACCACATTCGAGTCATCACCAAACACAAATTTCAAACTAAACAAGTCAGATTCATGTCATGAATGGGACATACAGTAACCATTTATTGTGTATCATGAATTACATGTTCGTGAGACGCACAATATAACACACTCACTATAATCAGCATATAAAACAAAACAGCAACGAATTTCAATATTAGGAGCAATCAATAGTTAATTACCAGTCATTTTGCAAGGCAGAAATGAGGGGAACATGAGAAGGTGGCAAAAGCTTGGAAATCACAGCAACAAAGAAAAACCCAACAAAGAAAACAGAACCAATTGACAGAAACAAGCATCCCCACAATTTTCTCTCGTCAAATGAAGCCAACAAACGCATTGCATCACTCAACCTTCACCACAATCAAACACTTCTGAAGAGATTTCTGAAAACAAAAATAAGAGAATAAAATATTTGAGCTTCGTCCTATGATTATAAACGGTAAATTATAAATGGGATTTGACTTATTAAAAAAAATCAATTCACCCAAGAAAATAGTCATGCTTATTAAACTCGACTGTTAACTTGTAAAAAATGTAAAAAACGTACGACGACTATACGTTCCCACAAACATTGCCCGAGTTGAATCGTAAGCAAACTCGACTTTGGAGCAGGATCGGTGGGTTCGCTGAGAACTCGGTAAGCTCCGCCAAACTCGCGAGCTTGCAATCGAGTTGGCGAGTTCATAGGGGTATTTTTTTTAAACGACGCCATTCATTGTCGTTTCGCGTGAAAATAAACAAAACTCACCCGGATTAGAGTTCGTTCATCACATCTACTGCTCGCGGGGTAGGGTTCCTTCTTCCTATAGAAGCCTCTACTCGCGGACGCTTTCGTGGCTCTCTTTACCTATCCCCACAGAAGGCACTCTTTGTTCGCGAGGCGTTGTCGTTCTCTTTGTTCTCCACGCCGTCGTTGTTGCCGCAGTTTGTGACGTCGTTGTCGTTCCGATAATCGGTGTGGTGGTGTGTAGTGGGTCTCTGCCGTTCCCACCTAATTTTTAAAAGGATAATTAACCTGGTATTTTTTACCTCTTTTTAACCCGCTACATGTAGTGACATTTTTATTTTTGTTTTTGAATAATTTGAAGTTGCGTGATGCAGTAAATTAACTGCATGTTGGAGTGGAGAAATAAATGAACGCGTGTGAAAGACAGAGAACGCCAACGAGGGAAGCGGAAGCGGTCCCATCACTGAAGCGCACCTCATGTTTGATTTAGTTTTTATTCATCTGGTAATCTCAACTGAAGCGTTTATAATTTCTTTCTTTCTGCTAAGCTACTGTTTGGTTCTCATTTTCTTGCCTTTATTTAATTTTTTGGTTTAAATAGTAGTTTGGTTTTAATTCTCATTCGATTTTTTTAATGTAGTTTTGTTAATTTTTTTTTTAATTTGGTTTTAATATTGGTAATTTTTTTTCAATTTAGTCCTTTTCTAAAATAGTTAACGGAAGTGAACAGTAACCACCAAGTGTTATTTTGAGATTTTTTTTATTTTTTTAATTTTGATTTTTTTAATTTTTTATAATTTTTTTAATTTTTTTAAATTTTTTAAATTTTTTTAATTTAAAAATAAATATACACGTATCAAGTCCATATCATGCCACGTGTCATTTTTGTGATTTTTTATTTTTATTTTTAATTTTTTTTAAATTTAATTTTTTTAATTTAAAAAAAATCCGTGTGTCAAGTTAATATCATGTCACGTGAGTCAACTTTTTATATTCATTGGTCCTAATATTCGTTATTTGTTTTCAATTTGGTTCTAGTTTTTTTTTTAATTTAGTATTTTTGTTCCTATCCAAAAACAAAATATAATTTGTATATAAATGTTATATGGATATTCTTATTAAAATACATATTTTTAATTTAATATTACAGTTGGTTTAAAATTAAATATTTTTAACCTCTTAAAATTTTAAATTAATGGTGTCATTGCTTTTTTCGTTTTAATTTTAAACTAACTCTAATTCTAAATTAAAAATATTTAACAAAAAATATACATTTTAATATATACAAATTAAATTTTGTCTCAATTTGGAGAAGAACAAAAATTTTAAATTTAAAAAAAAATAGGACCAAATTGAAAACAATTAACGAATATTGGGATCAAATTGAATATAAAAAACTGATTCTGACACGTGGCATGATATTAACTTGACATGTGGATTTTTTTTTTAAACTTAAAAAATTAAATTTAAAAAAAAATAAAATATAAAAAATAAAAATCACAAAAATGATACGTGGCATGATATGGGCTTGACACGTATACATTTTTTTTCAAAATTAAAAAAATTTAAAAAAAAAATCTCAAAAATGACACGTGGCGGTTACTGTTCACATCCATTAACTATTTTAACGGTGTTAGTGAAAAGGACCAAATTGAAAAAAATTTATCAATATTAGAACCAAATTGAAAAAAAAATAAACAGTAGGACCACATTGAAAAAACAGAACAAAAACTAAGACCAAACTACTATTTAAGCCTAATTTCTTTGTTCCGCTTCGAATTCGTCTCCTCGTCATTGAAAGTGACAACACCTTTAACTATCTCTGCTGCCATTTGAGATAAAAACCATAGACAATGTTTATTAATTTCAGTTGTTATTCCCATAAGGATTTAGGTTGCAGTAGTGCCTACGGTTTCTGTTGGTTTCTTTCTTTAAGAAATCGTTGCTGCCACGTTCGAGGAGGTAAATAGAAATAGCAAAGACTAGCTAAATTTTATATTTTCCGTGAATTCTATAGTAAGGATTTAGGGTTTGAGAAGAGTGTCTGCGACTGCCTATTTTATATAGGCTAGATAGATAGAGTTTGATTAAAGGGGGTAAAGGGGAAGAAGGAAGAAAGGCGAACCTAAAAAAAATTATTAAAAGTGTGGGTCTTAAAAAACTGTTGGATTAAAAATTGCTTGAAGGTTTTAGACATGATGTGCGCAAAAGGAGAATCAAAGACATGGAGGGTGTGTTCGTTTGAGGGAGTGGATATGGGGGGAGAGTGTGAAGATGGATTTGTATAAATTTGGGTTGATGAATTTTTGTGTTTTTCTGAGTGGATTTAGAAAGTAAAGTGAGTGAATTTGAAGATAAGTTGTATGAAAGTTAGTGAGAGATTTGATTGATGTGATAGATAAAATTAATTCTAAAAATATATTGAATTAAGAAGTTACCAAAATACCCTTGATGAAAAAAGAGAATAATTTTGTAATTTGATGTTATAAAAATAATTATAATTAATTAATACAAATTAAAAAATATTAAAATTGTATGAAAATTTAAAATAAAAAAAAACTAATTTTTTATGAATGTAAAAAAATTTATCCAATTAAATTTTAAAAAAATTATACAAAGTTATATAAATAAAGTTAAAAAAAAGTCAATAAAAAAGTTTAAAAAAAGTAAAAAAACAAACACACACACACGACACCGGTGTCGTAACCGGTGTCATCTTCTTCAATGTTAAGACACCGGTGTCGTAACCGATGCCATCCACACAACACACACTTGCACACTTGTAGCACCAGTGCATATTACCACCACGCCACCTTGTGCAACCACAACCACCACCACCGTGCAACCACAACCCACCCCTTCATCCTCTTCCTCGCCCACCACACTCAATCAACTCATCTTCTTCCCCCTCCATGAACTTAACAAGGGCATTTTTGTCATTTGCCTAACTCCACTATAGTATCATCACTGTTTTGAGGGGATGGATGAATTAATCCGCGAAAATCATTAAAAACGAACGCACTTATACATGAAAATCCGCTCTCTCAAATACCATTAAACAATGTCATACCCAGAAACGAACATTGCGTAAGGCTTTGTTTATTTGAGATGATGAATTTAAAAGAGAGTGACCGGATGAATTTGAATAAATTTAAGGATAAAAGTTGTGTTTTTTTTAAAGATTTGGAGGTGAAAGTGAATAGATATGGAGGTAAGATTTGTGAAAGTTTGTGATGATTTGATAGATGTGATGAATAAAAAAAATTTAATAAATAAAAATTTAAAATTACAAATATATCCTTATAATTAAAAATAATATAAAATAAAAATTTGATGAGTGTAAATTAATTTAAAAAAAGTGTTGATGAATAGTTTTTAAATAAAAATTTAATAGGTGTAATAAATTGATAACGTTGTTTTCCACCTTTTATTAATGTTAAGTTTCGTGAATAAAATCAATCCTACATAGCTTTTATCTTATTTAATCCTCTAGTTTATGTTGTTTTTGCATTGTTTCGTATTTTAGTTGTTTTTTACTTTTTTATTTCTAATCTCTATTATGAGTGTCTGAAATAAAACAATAGGAAGCAATTCTAGTGAAGGAAAACAAGTTGAAACTCAAGGAAGCATGATTGGACATGAAAGATTGACTTTTACACAAATAATCATGTTGAGGGGGCATTGAGATTAAGTCCAGCACTGTAAACATGGAGAAAGGACTCACCTATATGTATATACTGCCTTAGACCACCCTTGGAAGGCCAAAAAACGACCATTGGGCGTCAGGGTCACTCGCTGGGCGAGCTGTTAACTCGCTGGGCGAAAATGACAGATCAGAACTGCAGTATTTCGGTCGCTGGGCGAAAATATGGCTCGCCCAGCGAGTTACATGTCTGAGAACGTCGATTTTAGGCCTCGTTGGGCGAGTGTGAAGCCGCTGGGCGAGAATATCGACCCCAATACACAAATATGGTTATTTAATCATGTTTCTACGAGAGTATTAGGGGATTCCTCATTTTTCACGAATAGAAACACCCTGCGTGCTTGGGAGAGACTCTTGGAGGCTATTAGGGGTGTTGGGAAACTCTCCCTTCTCCTTCTTGGGTTTCCTTCTTCATCCATGGAGGTTTTACCCCTTTTGGGTTGGAGAGGATGATGGGCTACAAAATTGGAGGCGGAGAAGCGAATGGGAGGCGTAATTGGAGCATGGAGAAGTATTCAAGAACCTTGGGAGAGAGATTGTTTCTACTTTATGGTTCTAATTTCTTTCCTATTCTTCAATTTTGTAAAACCCTAAGTTCTCCACCATGGAGAGCAATTTCTATTTGTTGAGATTAGATGTAAAACATTGAATTATTGTGTAAAATTGTGTTGTTAATTTATATACTTTTCCAATTCATGTTAGTATTTGATTTCCATGCTTAATGCTTGATGTGGATTGTTCCCATGCTTGATTTATGATTCTTGAGGTGTTGGGAAACATCTTTAGAATCTAGATTTGAAATTAAATACCTAATGGATGCTTGTATCTAGGAATAGAAGTTGGTTCATTAGTAATCTTAGATTCTTGAAACTAATGCATGATTTCACTTGTTGAGGATTCAAGGAATTGAAATTTGATGAGTAATCATAGGCTCAAAGGCTCTAGGAATAGGATTTGAGTATTCTTGTGAATTGATTTTAACATGAATATGGAATTGGGATGATTTATAATGCATGAGAATGAAATGGTTGAAGCCTAATCTTGACAAATTGTAAATACACTATGTTAATTTCTTGTTGCACACCAACTGTTTCATAAAATACAAAAAGAGTTTTCGTTGTATTTGTGTGAACTTTATGTCTAATTGAGTCGTGAATTGCGAGAGTTGTCATGCGTTGCACAAGGCCTTTGGGAGAGAACGGTAAAATACTTATTATTTGCTATGTGCGACCGGTACATTTGTCGTGTTGGTTTTTCACTGACATAAATAAAAAATATGAAGAATAGTTATTATGTATGATGTGATGCAAATTTTTTATTTTATCTATAATATATATATATATATATATATATATATATATATATAATTTATTAAATTTTTAAATATAATAATTTATTAAATTTATTAAATTTTTAAAAATTTAATAAATATAATAATTTATTAAATTTTTAAAAATTGATCGTTATTTTTACAAATTTTTTATAAAATCGACTATCTCTTCTTCTTTATTTATCAATGGTTATTTTTTCATCTGTTTTGATATACTTCACTTTATTTTTAATAAATATAATTTTAGTTTATATATTAACTTAATAACATTACAACATTATGATCTACTAATATAATATCACGCATATTTAAAAAATACATACACATATGTGCGATAGCGCCTATGTTTACACTAATATATATAAAGCGAATGGAGAAGGATCGGTTCCACTCTTTCTAGAACCAAATTCAATCCTATGCAAATTCATTCAGTACCAATTCTAAACTTGGGGCAATAATGTAAATTTTTTTTTTTTTACTTTCAGATCTTCTCTTTTCAGCGAGATGAATTAATATCTTAATCCTGCAAATCATTACTCTGTTTTCTACACAAATCATTAAATACAAATACATTATTTATTCGTAAATTCATCTCTCCTCATCTATTCTAATAGTAATTCGTTTCAAAAGAACAAAATCTAATGGAGCTCCTTGAAACAAGCACACCCAACAGTACAAATCATAGCCAACGTCATGACAGCATAGTCTTGAATTGCAGAGTTCTAACTTGCTCAATTGCTGGAATTGGTATTTTCCACTCTTTTTTTTTTTTTTTAATTTTAACCATTTCAATACTAGTATGAGAAGTTAAATTATTATCTAAGTTGGGATATCAATGAATATCTTCAATGGCTTCCAATCGCTCAAGTACTTGTTTCATTGAAGGACGTTGTCTAGGGTCAGGCTTTAGGCATTTCAGAGTAAGTTTTGCTGTTTCTAAAGCAGCCTTGGTTGAATATTGACCCTTTATCCTACCATCCATAATGCTTTTCAACTTCTTTTTGGAAGAGAGACATGGTTTTCTCCATTCAACCAGGTTCTGTTGCTCTGTTGGCCTTCTTTTGTCAATTACCCTCATGCCTGTAAGTATTTCAAGAAGCACCACACCAAATCCATACACATCACTATTCACATACAAGTCCCCTGTTCAAATATTCATACAATTCAAACACATGTTAGTTTGTGGTGGGTCAAAGCATTGGACTCCATTATTCCTTATTACCTTCCTAACTTCATTTCCACAAATACATTCATTGCTTTACTACTATAACATTAAGGTCTGTTCCTTTTAAGGAAACTTTCTCTGTTTTCTCGTCTTTGGCTTATTTTCACAAAACAATGTCTTTGAAATCAAGAAGTCAGGTGTCATTTAAGTAATTACATGTGAAATAAAAACAAATAATACTTCCTCACACCAAATAAACCGTTCATTCTCCCTACATTTTGTTTCCATTTCCTTCTTGCATATGCAAATCTTGTTCATATTATGCTTTGTGAAACACTAATAAATTAAAAACATATTTTAAAGCTGCTTGAATTGTCAATTATGTGCAGATACAGTTACCTGTTGCGACATATTCTGGAGCGGCATAACCATATGTGCCCATGATCCTGGTAGCCTGTGATTGTCCCCCAGATAGTCCTTTTCTGGCCAAGCCAAAATCTGATATTTTTGCATTGTAATTCTGTACGATAAAAAGCAATTCCTTACAAAAATTACGAGGAATTCAGCACGTACATTAAAACTATTATGCACTCCTAACATCATGTAATATTCTTCAACTCGTCCAGGGACAATAGTGTTAAAAACACCAAGAAATAGACAATGAGAATCAAGATATTGCCTTTTTTTAGGTTTACATGTTAACAGATGGAGTTAAGCTTTTTCAAAATGAGTTTGGCTCGTAAAACAAATGATGGGGTCCAAATTAGTATTTGTCCATTTATCCCAACTTGATAGTGTATTAGCTCTGGATTCCAGTACGACAAAAGGCATACGAAAGTCAGCGAACAAAAACTAACTGACCCTGTCGAGAAGTACATTTGAGGTCTTGAAATCTCTGAATATGACTAAATTTTCGTTGTCGTGCAAGAAAGCTAATCCCCGAGCTGCACCGATAACTATTTTAAGCCGGGTGTTCCAAGAAAGCGGCTCCATGCTATTACTTCCTGCTCAGAAACAAGACAAGTAATATGAATTAAACTTAGTCAACAAGAGAAGTTTTCTTTAACCTGTTTTAATTGTCTTCAATTCATACTTGTGAATAGATGACTCTCTAAGCTTCCCTTTGGCATAAACTCATACACAAGAAGAAACTGATCCTCGTCCCAACAGTAACCCAATAACCTCACCAAGTTGGGGTGAGAAAGCCTTCCTAAAACATTTACCTCAGACTGCATTCTCCAACCAACACAAAATCACGTTTAAATAGCAACTCAAGTTGTTCAAGACAAAGGATGTATGACACGAAAATTAAATGTAAAAGTAAAATTACAACATGATAGAACGATAAATATTTAGCCAGTTATGTTTTGGCATGTTCTCTAGAACATGGAACAGGACAAGTTCATCTAACTTTACCAACATTGTAAAGAAAAGTTTGTATTCAGTTGCTAACATGATAGCAATTAATTTAATATAAAGATGGAAGTGTGTGGGTTCATTAAAAATTTAAAGTCAGAGTTTAAAAAATGTAAATGAAAGAGTTGAAAACAAAGCGACCTGCCACTGTGAAAACCCTTGTAAACCTTCCGGGTTGAACATTTTGATGGCAACTACCACTCCAGAGCCTGGTTTAGCGGGGATGAGGTTGTTCTCATCCAACCATCCCTTGTAAACTCTGCCAAACCCACCTTCACCGATCAATCTGTCGGACCTGAAATTCCCTGTCGCAGATTTCAGCTCCTCAAAACTGAACACCTTCAACTCAGGCCATTTCAGAATTTGGCCTTCGGGAAAAGGGAGAGGAGAGCATTCGCTGTCGATGCTTTCTCTCACGGAAAACTGAGTCTTTCTCATCGTGGTGGTTGTGGTGGTTCCGCAGAACTCGAAGTTGCTGCCGTGAATGTCTGATGAACCTGAAAACAGAGGAACCGAACCCCTCATGGGAAAATTCGAACCGGAGGAAAAAAGTAACGAATCATTCCCTGTTTTGGGATGAATTTAGAAAGGGCGCGGAAATTTTGATAACTTGCCCGGAGAGTCATGGCGGTTGAGAGAGGAGGAATGAAGAGACGGAGCACCGGAGAAGCAGAGACCCATCTTATGGCAGTCAGGAACCTCTGGTTTTGGTGATCACTTGGTTAACCATATTGTGTCTTGGTAATCTTCGCAACCGTTCGGAAAGCTAAAACAATATTTTAACAATAATTTTTCCATTTATAAATAAATTCCAGAAGACGGAAATACGAATTCTTGACTTTCACTTGAACTGATTTTTACTGTAATGCTTTTGAACTGATACATATAAGTTGTCTTGTTGTTTAAAGCAAATACGTATGTTATGAAAGCTTAGTTGTTAAGGAAATAATATAGCCTAAAATACATTATAAATTTTAAAATATTACAAAGAATCAATAAGTCTATCTATTACATTTATTAAATTCAATAATTTCTTCTTCTTCTAACAATCTTTTCCTTAAATTAATATATATTAATTCAATTTAAAATCAAACAACTATTTCAATTTCAAAAAATAATGGCTACTTGATCTTTATTATTTTGATGAATTAAATTCTTTTAAGATATAAAATTTCACATAAATATTCTTATTTATTTTATATAGGATTGAAATTTTTGAGAATTTGATTATTGAGTTATTGTTAAAAAAATGATAGTAATTTTTTGAATTGTAATTCTTTATAAACTTTCCTCAACATATGACTTACAAACAAACACAACTTGCATTGCAATAAACTTTTTAGAACCAAATGAAGTAACAATTGGTTGCTTTTTAAAAGAATATGAAATAACGTTTCTTTTAAGCAAAAAGACAAAACATATTTACTTTCTATATCATCTAGATCATTTCCACAATTATTGTTTATAAATCCAATCATATCACATTTTTCACTCTTATAATATATCCCAAAGTTTATGGTTCCTATTGAAGAATTCTTTTGTCACTCAACAAATATGATTGGGTAGGCCTAGTTGCACTAAGATACATTAGAGTGACAATAAATCATGGATACTGCCTACTCGTTACCATACTCATGAAAGAATTTTGCTCTATTATGACTTTTGGATGCTTTATGCTAACTAGTTTGGGGTACCCACCAATGTTGATCCCTTTGATTTTTTATTTTTCTTTAGAAGAAATTCTGGTTAGGACTGTTGGGCTTCTTTATTTTCAGTTTTCTTTTCAAATTGGGAGACAAAGGATTTAGAGTAGAGGAAAGGGTATTGTGGGGTTCTGTATGGTGAAGGGTGAAGAAGAAAGGTGAGAGTGATTTTTGTGTGATTGATAATGGGGGAGTAGATGATGAATCGTGTTGGTTGGAGAGGATGAAGATTGTGAATATGGGAAAATGATATGGGTTTTTTTGTTGAAGGTGGATGAATGAAGAAGGGGAAATCCAAAAAATGGAGAACATGTAGTGTTCTTCAGGTGAAAAGGTGAGAGTTTTTAATGGTGCAGTATTTTTTTTTCACAAAAATATTGAATCTAACACGTGGCTAACACGAGTCACTTTATGTGTTAATTTATCCGGCAAGTACATTGGAAACGATAATTTAATGTTGTTGGAAACGAGAGACTACTGTCACCTAGTTGAAGGTCTAATAAGTGCACTGATAGTACAACAATGTCATATCCATAGAAATTTGGTTTGATAAAATAGTAATTAGAACCACAATCTCTTAATGATTATAATTTATATATGAAAAATATATAAACTCAACAGTGGTATTAGAACCAATGGTTTTCTTTTGAAGTTCAATCGTCATTCTGGAGCTTAGGGTTTCCTTGCAGTGAAGGTTTCCTCAAATGTAGCTCAGCAAATATCGCTACTCAACCTTAGGTTCTTATTTTGGATTTTCTCATTTCATCTCTTCCAACTTAAATGTAACTTTAGGGCTCAACACCCACTTCTTAATTTCCTTTGTCTTTTTTTTTTTTAAAAAAAAGCATTAACATGTTAACTTCCACTTTTTATAATTTTTCACTCTTCGTTCTGTATTTTAATGCAAAAGAGACTTTTTTAATGATTTTCACATTGAATTTAAGTAAAATAAGTGTTTAAATGATATAAAATGTTACTAAAACTAAACACTTATTAGAGATAAAAACCAATACTATGCTTTTGAAAGTATAGAGACCAAACATATAAAAATTTCAACTAGATACCATTTATAATTTTACATAATACTTCAAGGATTAAAATCATATTTTTTTTTCTTTTTTAATAAATCCTTCATTTAAAGAAAAGCAATTTCAAGATGAACTTATTTGAAAATTAAAATAAATAAAAATACATTATGTAAAATTCCATAAGTATATTAATTAATAAATTAATAACATTATAAAATAAAATATTTCGCATCATTAAAAACTAAAAAGTATATATTCTTATAGTCTAATACCTATAAATACAAGGCAAGAAAATTAGAATTAACTACAAAAGAAAAATAAAAAATGCAACATGTATTAAAAGAAAGGTTAAAATACCTTTTTAGTCATAATTTTCATAAGTTTTGTCAAATCAGTCCTAATTTTGTTTTTGTGTTCAAATAGATCTCAATTTTCGTCAATTTTGTTCAATTTGGTCATCTTTTGTTCATACCGTTTAAATCATCAACGGTCATGAACAGTGATTGTCACGTGTCATTTCATGTTTTTCTTTTTTGAATTTTTTTAAATGCCTGCGTGTCAACCCAGCAGCGTACCATGTGTCATAGTCAAAGTTTAATATTCAATTTAGTCTCTATATTTGTTATTTTTGTTCAACCTAAAGTTTCTAAATGGTGACTTATAGGAAGAAATATATGGATCAACTTGAAGGTTTTGTTTCCATAAGAAAGGAAAATATGGTGTGTAAATTAAAGAAGTCAATATATGGACTAAAACAAGTTTCTAGACAATGGTATCTCAAGTTTAACGATACTATCATGTCATATGGTTTTGTAGAAAACACCGTTGATCGGTGTATCTACATGAAGGTTAATGGGAAGTAATTTTAGTCTTATATGTTGATGATATTCTGCTTGCTACTAATAATGTTGTCATGTTAAATGATGTAAAGAAGTTTCTCTCTAATAAGTTTAAAATGAAAGATATGGGTGAGGAATCATATGTGATAGGAATAGAAATTTTGTGATAATAGATCACAAGGATTATTGGGATTGTCTCAGAAATCATATATTAACAAGGTATTAGAGAGATTTAGAATGGATAAATACTTTGCTGAAATAGTTCCAATTCAGAAAGGGGATAAGTTTAGTCAAATGCAACGTTCTAATAATGTTTTGGAATGAAAGGCCATGGAGTCAATTCCTTATGCATCAATGGTTGAGAATTTGATGTATGCTCAAACTTGTACTCGCCCAGATATCAATTTTGTTGTTGGTATGTTAGACCGATATCAAAGTAATCTCGGTATAGACCACTGAAAAGCTGCAAAGAAAGTTCTTAGGTACTTATAAGGCACCAAGAACTATATGCTCACCTACAGGAAGTCAGGTCATCTTAAAGTGATTGGTTACTCGGATTCAGACTATCCAAGATGTGTGGATTCAAGAAAGTCCACATTTGGATATGTTTATCTATTGGTTGGAGGAGCAATTTCTTGTAAAAGTGTAAAATAATCAGTTATTGCTACTTCCACCATGGAGGCTGAATTTGTAGCACGCTTTGAGGCTAATATTCATGCTTTGAGGCTGAATTTGTAGCACCCAAAACATTTATTAGTCATGTTGAAAGGATGGGTGTTATGAACAAGTCATTGTTATAAATGTAATATGCTATATATATATATATATATATATATATATATATATATATATATATATATATTGTTATAATGCTCTCTTTGTTTGACACTTGTGAATTCAGTTACAGTTACGTTTCTGTTCATTTATTTGTCATTCACAAATAAAGGTATACATTATTTTGTTTATGTGGAATGGCAGGATGTATCTTTGAAAAGAAAATAAAGATACATATTATGGTATAATTAAAGTGAAATTGAGTTAGATGATTTGTGATACATGGAAGGAACCATGTGGTTGAATAGCTTGCAATCGCCATGATCCATCATCTAATTCAATTATTAAAGAAAGTTGACTTGATAATTCCAATGAATGGTGCACACTTAAAGTTTAGTATTGGATCTTCAAGTCATCACATGAACCAAATGGGAAAATGTTAAATTATATTAATTTAATATTTGGTTCATGTAATTTAAAGAATAACTTTAATGTAAAGATTCTAATGTGATGATTAGTGGAATATAAATGTATTAAAGTTATAGGAATTATTTTGGAATTATTAAATTAATTCCCTCACTTCTCACTTAATAGGAGTATTATAGTATATATTTTATTAAAGATTTTAAAATACTAGAAGTTAAATGGCTCCTAAAAAGTTGAAGAGGATTACGTTTCAGAATAGAACGTAACAGAAAAGTGACTTTGTCAGAAAAAGACTTTGTACTTGATAATTTTATATCATCAAAAAGTCATTACAGAAAGTAAAAGAAGAAGGGAAAACATTCATTAAGAGAATTTTGCAATAGATCGAGGTAAGTGCTTAAACTCTTTTAATAATATAATTATGAGAACTATAATTTCTAAAAATTCTTGTAAAAGTTCCTGTATAATAGACTAGTTTCTTGATTTGTTAAAAAATTAAAACTTACAATTCGTTATCTTCTATTTCTCAACTCTAGATTCCTAATTATCATCGATCGCTCCTTTTACCAAATATATACCACTTATAGGGGCAATATATTCAAAAGTAACACAGAAAAAAAATCTATAGCAGCAAAACATAAATTAAAAATTTTCTTTCATCATATAAAAAAGTCAGCCAAATAAATCATCATGTTATCAAAATTTCAATTCTCATAATTTCTATTCATTTTTTTGGTAATTTCTACAAAATTCAAACTTTAAACATGAAAAACACAACAACCCACATTTGTATAACAATGCATTACTTCTCATCCTCACAACCTCTTTCAAATTTTTGCATAATAGCATATATTCACAAACAATTTCATCACAATCACCCAATATTAACATATTTCCAGTCTTGTTGTTCCATCCACCCACACCAAAACATTCCATAAACACAAAAATTCCCAAATTAATTTTTCAGAAACCATTACTCAACAGTTTTTTAGAACTTGTAAAATTTATTCAACTCAAATAAAAATATAAGAAACTGATAATTTGACAAAAAAAAATTGACAAACTTTGACAAAGTATCAATTTAGGTAAAAAAAACCACTTTATTACTTCATTTTAATTAAAAGATAAAAAATTAATCTATTTAATTTTATTTATGAAAACTCTGTCAAGTTTATCAAAAAGAAAATTTGTCAAAAAATATTTTTTCAAAAATAAAATAACAAATTTAAATGATTATCTTTCCTTGTCTTAAACAAAAATTATTTTTGTATTTTAGCTTAAAACAAATCTAGTAAAAATTAAGAAAGGGAAAAAAAATTACACATCTAAGTTGGGTATCTTGAATGAATATCTTCAATGGCTTCCAATGCCTCAAGTACTTGTTCCATTGAAGGATGTTGCTTGAGGTCATTCTCCAGGCATTTCAGAGTAAGTTGTGCTGTTTGTAATGCAGCCTTGGGTGAATATTGACCCTTCATCCTGCCATCCATAATTCTTTTCAACTTCTTTTTGGAAGAGATACAAGCTTTTCTCCATTCAACCAGGTTCTGCTGTTCCCATGGCCTTGTCGAGTCATGCATGTGAGTATTTCAAGAAGCACTACACCAAATCCATACACATCACTCATACACTCATAACATCATGTAATAATATTCTTCAACTAGTCACCGGTCTATAGTATTGACAGCGCTAAGAAAGAGACTATGAGAATCAAAAAGATGGAGTTAAACTATCTCAAAAAGATAACTGTGCATTGATTACAACTTAATCCTGTATTTGCTTTGGTCTCCAATACGACATACGAAAATCAACGAACAATAAATAACTGACCTCGTCGAGAAGTATATTTGAGGTCTTGAAAGCTCTGAATATGACTTTGTTTTCGTTGGCGTGCAAGAAAGCTAATCCCCGAGCTGCACCGGTAGCTATTTTAAGCCGGTTGTTCCAAGAAAGTGGTTTCATCCTATGATTTCCTGCTCAGAAACAAGACAATATAATATGAATTAAACTCAAAGTTAAGAGAAGTTTTCTTTAACCTGTTTAAATTATCTTCAATTCATACTTCGGAAAAGATGCCACTCCAAGCTTCCCTGCGACATGGATTCATACACGAGAAGAAACTGATTCTCGTCCCAACAGTATCCCAATAACCTCACCAAGTTGGGGGTGAGAAAGCCTTCCTAAAATGTTTACCTCAGACTGCATTTTCCAAACACAAAATCATGTTTAACTAGCGACTCAAGTTATGCAAAAAGTAGGAATCACTACTCTAATTGTGTTGAAGGTTACACTAAAAAATTAAATGCAATACAACATACACTCTCAGCCATTTGATCCCAATTATATACTCACTAACAATTACCCTCTTGGTTATTCTAGACCATGTTATTTTCAAGACATGAAATAATCAATGTTATTTTCATCAGTCCAACATTCTCCACCATAAGGAGTATCAATTGGAATCAAGTCGTCTTGAGAATCTCCACTTGGAATCAAACTATCCCAAATATATCCACCTAGAATCAAACCATCCCAAATACTTTTACTTGGAATCAAACAAGCCCAAGAATTTTCACTTGGAATCAAACCATTCGAAAAATTTTCACTTGGAATCAAACCATCCCAAGAATTTCATTTGGAAACAAACCATCCAAAGAATTTGCACTTCAAATTAAGTCATCTCAAGAATTTCCATGCACCCTGCATCAATGTTAATCAATGCACGTGTATAATCACCGCACACCTTGCATAGATATTAGCCAATGCTCGCACATAAACACCATACAATTGGAATCAAACCATCCTAAGAATTTCCACTTCAAATTAAGTCATCCCAAGAATTTTCATGCACCCTGCATCAATGCTAACCAATGCACGTGTATAATTACCACACACCTTGCATAGATATTAGCCCATGCTTGCGCATAAACATCATACATCATTCGTTGGAACTATGCCGCAACCCACAATGCAAAACCACCGATCAAACATTGCGAAAAGTCACAAATCGAACATTTGCATTTCACAGTCACCGTGTCATCTGACTCCCTCACCGGAGATGCAACACCTGTTGATGTAACGCATGTTGACATAGCACCACCATTGACTCTCGTCGAAGCAGATCTGTAAATCGCATAGCACTTTCTCCACACACATGCCGCAAACTGTGACTCACACAAATAAGATCTCCATCGTACATCACTCACCAGACCATGCAAGCACCCTCAACTGCGATGTCTTCGCAGATATAGGAGCATCTCGCCACAGATGAACTCCACTGCACATCCAGCACAACTCACAATTTTTGAACCTTCACGAACCCAATTGAAGATTCACCGTGTCAACACAACACTGACAGTGATCCTTCCATCAAATTTCTCATTGCAACTTCAGCAACCAAGGATGATTCTACAACAATAAGGAATTAATCTTTTCTGATGTGGAAGATCAGACTACTACGCTGCAACTGTAGAGCGTATTAAGAAAAAATCATATCGAACCGTAATTTTATCCCTAAGAACCATCCTATTAACAGAAATAATATTAAGCCAGAGAACACAAGAATAATAAGAATAATAACGTGGAAACTCCAAATACGGAAAAAAACCACAATCATAAAGAATAATCGTTATGTGCAAATTTGTGCAACACATATAAAACACTCTCAACCCTTTGATCTCAAGTACACCCACACTTTTCAGAGCAAGAAGTTAACCCAAACTTCATAACCTTCTACTACAATAAAATAAGAAAAGTCAAACACCGACTCAAAATATTTTTGACTTTGGAAAAGGAACATTATAGACTTTAAGTTCATTATTCATTATATAGTCATTAACACTTAGCCTTGACTATGTTATTTTCAAGACATGGAATAATCACGCGTAAGCTCAAGAAATTTACCTCTTAAGTTCATTTAAATTTACCTACATTATAAAGAAAAGTTTGTATTCAATTGCTAACATGCATAATAACATGTTCACAATCACTTTATCCAACAAGGGTTGAAGTGCTTCAGTTCAATAAAAAAATTAAAGTCAAAAGTTAAAAAAATACAAATGAAAGAGATGAAAATAAAGCGACCTGCCACTCTGGAAAGCCTTGAGAACTTTCCGGGTTTAATATTTTGATGGCAACTTCAACTCCAGAGCCTGGTTGGGCGGGGGTGAGGGTGTTCTCATCCAACCATCCCTTGTAAACTCTGCCAAACCCACCATCAGCGAGCAATCTGTCGGTACTGAAATTACTTGTGGCAGATTTCAGCTCCTCAAAACTGAACACGTTCAGTTCAGGCCATTTCAGAATTTTGCCACCGGGGAAAGGAAGAGGAGGAGGAGAGCATTTCCTGCCGATGCTTTCTCTCACGAAAAACTGACTCTTTCTGATCGTGATCATGGTGTCTGTGGTGGTTACGGAGAACTCCACGTTGCTGCCGTGAATGTCTGATGAACCTGAAAACAGAGGAACCCATCACGGGAGAATTTCGAATTCGAGGAAAAAAAGGAACAACTTATTTCTTTCTTTCAGATTAATTTAGATGGGACGGAAAATTTGATAACTTGCCTGAATTGTGAGGGCGGTTAAGTGAAGAGTGATGAAGTGACGGTGCACCGGAGAAGCAGAGACCCATGTTATGGCAGTCGTAACTTGGTCAACCAGATTATTGTCCACTAAAATAGAGTGTTTTGGACGGCCGGCACTTAAATTTGAAGCGTTTCATCCTAATGTTTTTAGATTAGATAATAATTTCGCATTCTAGAACTATCATATTAGCTTACCCAAACGAACAATTATAAAATATCTTAAACGGTCATATTGTGAAGGAAGAAATCAATACTAAATATATGAGCAAAATTTTTTACATTTCAAGCTCTGCCTTAAATTTTAAACAATATTTCAAACTTTGAAGACGAGCACTTGTGTTTGCCTCATGACGTTTTCAAAACAATGTTTAATTTCAACAAATAAATCTTTATATATCTATATATATATATATATATATATAATTTTTTGTATTTTAATATTATGGCAATACAAGTGCTAAAAGTATTTCTCAACTTAACGTCTGTAACAAATTGTTTGTTGACGACTTTGATTCACATATGGGAAAAAAATTAAAGAAGAATTTCGAGAAGAGAAAAGGAAAAGAAAAGAATGAGCAAATGTATAAAGATAAAGAGAAAATATTTATTGAATATTGAAAAAGACATGTTCAAACTATAATGAAAGAGAAAAAGAAAAATATAGAAAAGACAACTAGTGAAGAGAAAGAATGCAAAGAGGAGTTGAGAGAAAAAAACATTAAAGAAAAGTAGTTGACAGAGAAAGAGATTTTAGAGAAGTTTAGAGAAAAGGAAATGGAAGAAAAGGCGTCGAGAGAAAAAAAAAATTAAAGGAAAGGAGTTGAGAGAAATAGAAATTCAAGAAAAAAAATAGAAATAAACAAAAAAGAAGTGACCAGAAAGAGGAAGGAAAATATAATAATAAAGATGATATTTTTATGTAGATATTATTATTTTGTCTAGTCAATCATTCGAGGGAGAGCTTTTAGCGAGAAGTTCCAACAACCTATTATTTGGCCTTAATCAATTAATAGTGTGTGCACATATTCTAGTTCTAGATTAGAAAACTAAAAAAAAAGATGATCTTTGATCATGGTATTATGTTATCTGTTATGACATTCAAGAACGAATGTACTTAAAGATCTTATCAGCCTATGACTTATATTATTCATCTTTTCATAGTAATCGTGGGTTAGCCATAAGGTGGAAAATTTGTTCGTGAGCTTTGTACGCATTGTTTGTCATACTATGGAAGCTGGTTATGCCTGAAGTCGTTATCGTAATCGTAAGGATGGGATGTCAAAGGCAGGGTTAGTGACTGAAATGAAATTGTAACAAGGTAAGCGTGTGTGGCGTTAATACCATTTTCCAGACTAAATATTATAACGATCCTTCTTTGATTTTTCACTGGATAGTGAAAAGCTGAGTGAAGAATTCTTATACATCGTAATGTATGTTTATGTTCGAATAAACATATCCTAATTCATTATTCTTAGGTTTACTTGTTAATTTAAGTATTAGTTTGGATTATAAATTAGTATCTGGTGGTACATATTTAATATAAATATTGTAGAAGATAATCGATATTTCATTTGTTGAATATTTTTAATATATAAATTCATATGTGATTTTATTATTTTTTTTATGTCGATATTTTAGTGTTGAATTAGTTTTGGGTTATATATATATATATATATATATATATATATATATATATATATTTTTTTTTTTTAAAAAATTTTTTATATATTTTTTTTTTTATATATTTTTTTTTTTAGGTTATGGTAACCTTATATAAGTACATATATAAGTACATATGCAAGAACAATACCTAAAATATATTACAAATTTTCTTGTGATTTTATTTTTGTAAAAGATTATAATTATATACATTTACTTTGTATATGTTTAAGTTTATATTTTATTAGGTTATATACTTTTGTAAAGATATATAATTGAATGACTTTCAACCACATGACTTGCCGTGAAAGAACTTCAAAGTCTAATGATCCATAACACACAGACATTTTCATCTAATATCACACTCCCAATCTAACAAAATACATCAATGCACCATCCTATTCAAACAACCCAAAAGCCACGTTCGAGACAAACAAAAGAAACCCCACAATCTAAATTCCAGAAATAACGTTGGTAGAAGAAAATAAAAACTCAAGTGGTCGGTGATTTGATGAGTCAATGTTTAGAAATTTAGAGGCATGCATGCTAGAGATAAAAAGGAACTTCTTGGAAATCTTGAAAATTTCGCATTCCTATCCAAAAAAATCGAGTCACATCACAGCCATGTATATAAACAAGAATCAAAACTGACTATAGTTTTAGAAAGAAAAAAAAAATCTAAACCTCAATGTTTCCATAAAAACATGTGTTAAAAATATTCTTGTTACAAAGTTGTGTACAACCTTTTTTTTTCTTTTCCCTTTTTGCTTGTTAGCCTTTTATTATACAATCTACAATGAAGTGACTCATAAATACGGTTTAAAATTAACAAAATTTGTCATTTAAAATTTATTTTTGGACTAAATAACGTGACATCATTTATGTAAGTATTGTTTTAATTAAGAAAAAAGTATACTGATAAATTAACGGAGTGTATGTTTTAGGTATTAATACAGGATAAATTGTAAGACTTACAAATTTAGGTTAAACAAATTTGTTTTAACAACTTTAACAGAAAATGAATGTTTAGGTTAAGTGCTTAAATTTATTTGATGGCGTAAGACTTATAAAATTAAGATACACAATATCTAGGTATTCACATTCTTTCAGGCCAATTCAGCATCCTAGCATGCCAGTGTTATTTTGAAATGGATTAAACCTGTAAAACAATAAAAAAAAAAACATATTTTTCAATACAGAAAACCGATGTACACGTATTTTGTTTCATTGAACCAAATGTTAAAGACATTAAACATATTTTTTGTTCAACGTGCTTATTAGTTGACATCATTTAATGATGTTTTCTATTTTTTGTAGCCTTTTCAACGTAACATGCATAGGATAAAATTGGCTGAATCAATATCTAACACGGAAAACGAGGTAAAAGGTGATATAAACGAAGACATAATTGTTGGAAGTTCTATACCGACTAGAGATAAGGTAATAACTTCATAGTGTATAAGTGAGGTGTAAACTTCATCTTACAAGGCAGTTTTGTGAGGGTTGAGTTAGACTTAAAGCTCACTTTTTAACATGGTATCAGAACCAGGTTAGAGTCTATTCTAACAAGTTTTCTTGGACATTCTGTTCTATCCGTTATCGGACCGCTAACGGACCATCCATTAATTTCTAGTCTCACGCACAGGATGTCTATACCTTAGCATGAGGGAATGTCCTTACAAGCTCGATTTTGTGGAATTGAGTTAGGCTTAAAATCCACTTCTAAAATAGTATCAAAGCTATTGTTTAACAAAAAGTATATCCTAGTGTTAGAAATCCTACATCGACTAAAGAATTTGATAAAGAGAATACAAAAAAAATCACAACAATGAATAGTTTATGATAAATAACAATATCCATATCATTACTATTCGTGATGTACATAAGTTGATGAATTTTCCATTGAAAGAAAAAGTCTTGAAAATGTGACATAATAATAGCAACTATAGTCAGAGCTATTTTCCGTTATCGCACGTAAAAAATATGTTCCCACTAAAAACATAAATAAATCAAGAAAAAAAAAATCATACATGTATAAAGGCTTATAAAACTTCTTCCCTTCCGACCAGCAAGAAAAAGTATGAAAAAAAAATCAGTTGCATTGAGCGATTGATCCAACATCAAAGACCATATTACTATTCATCACAGTTTCTAGTGGATTTTTTTGTATACAAATTTATTTATACCCTCATAACTCTCTGCCGGGAATGTTGATGAGAATTGCGGGTTTTGGATTCTTTGGAATTTTCATGGATGGTTTCAATGGCTTCCAATCGCTCAAGTACTTGTTTCATTGAAGGACGTTGTCTAGGGTCAGGCTTTAGGCATTTTAGAGCAAGTTGTGCTGCTTCAAATGCTTCCTTTTGTGAATATTGACCCTCTATCCCACCATCCATTATGTTTTTCAACTTTTCTCCGGAAGAGAGAAAAGGCTTGGTCCATTCAACTAGATTCTCCTGCCCTGTTGTGAGTAATTTGATAGATAAGATATAAGTGAAAGAAAACTTGCAGAAAAATCTTTTCATTAAAAATATGAGAAGTGAGTTATTTACCTGAGTGAAATATGCTTAAATATAAAAGAAAATTTCAAGTAACAGAAAATCATAATACAAAATAGAAAATTATAATAAAAAAACAAACAGAAAATCAAAAGAAGATATCAAAACTATCTTTAACACCTGTTGGCCTTCTTTTGTCAAGTGCCCTCATGCCTGTGAGTATTTCAAGAAGCACTACACCAAATCCATACACATCACTCGTCACATACAATTGACCTGTTCAAATATTTATACAATCCAAACACATTTTAGTCTGTGGTGGGTCAAAGCATTAGACTTCATTATTCCTTATTTTTGGTCTACCTTCCCAACTTCATCTTCCACCAAACATTCATTGCTTTATACTACTACTATATTATTTATGGTCTGTTTCTTTTAAGGAAAAATTTATCTGTTTTCTTGTCTTTGGCTAACTTTCACAAAAAACATTGCCCTTTTTTTCCCTTGTTAAGGGTCTTTGAAATCAAGAAGTAAGAAGTAAGGTATCATTTAAGTAAAATTACACGTAAAAAAGTGAAATAAAAATACTTGATACTTCCTCGAACCAAAAAAACCGTTCATTCTCCCTACATTTTGCTTCCATTTCCTTCTTGCAAAGCATAGCATGTAAATCTTGGTGCACAATATGCTTTCCCAAACATTAATAAAGTAAAAACATAGATTTAAAGCTGCTTTAATTGTCAATTATGTGCAGATACAGTTACCTGTTGTGAAAATTTCTGGAGCAGCATAGCCAATGGTGCCAAAGACCCTGGTATCTACGTGTGATTGTCCTCCAGGAGGCCACAATTTAGCCGATCCAAAATCTGATAATTTTGCATTGTAATTCTGTACGATACAAAGCAATCGCTTGCAAAATTATATGAGGAATTTAGCACTCAAATTTAAAAATATTATGCACACATAATAACATGTAATATTCTTCAACTAGACTCAGGATATATAGTATTGACAGCACTAAGAAAGAAACAATGAGAATCAAGATATTGCATTTTTCAAGTTATATGTTAACAGCCGGAGTTAAACTATCTCAAAATAAATTTGGCTAGTAAAACAAATGATGGGCCGAAATTCGTAACTGCCCATTCATCAAAACTTGAGACTGTATTTGCTTTCGCTTACCACGACATACGACATGCGAAAATCAATTAACAACAAAGTACTGACCCCGTCGAGAAGTATACTTGAGGTCCTGAAGTCTCCGAATATGACTTTATTTTCGTTGCCTTGTAAGAAAGTTAATCCCCGAGCTGCACCGATAGCTATTTTAATCCGGGTGTTCCAAGAAAGTGATTCCCTCCTACGATTTCCTGCTCATAAACAAGACAAATAATATGAATTAAACTCAAAGTCAAGAGAAGTTGTCTTTAACCTGTTTTAACTGTCTTCAATTCATACTTCCGAATAGATGCCACTCTAAGCTTCCCTTTGACATGAACTCATACACAAGAAGAAACTGATTCTCATCCCAACAATAACCCAATAACCTCACCAAGTTGGGGTGAGAAAGCCTTCCTAAAATGGTTACCTCAGACTGCATTTTGCAACCAACACAAAATCATGTTTAATCGTGTTGCAGGTTACACTGTAAAATGAAATGAAATATCACAAGTAAAATCACAACATGATATAGAATGATAAACATTTAGACAGTTATGTTTTGGCATGTCCTGGAACAGGACAAGTTCATCTAACTTTACCAACATTGTAAAGAAAAGTTTGTATTCAATTGCTAACATGCATAACATTATAGCAATTACTTTAATCTAAAGCTGGAAGTGTTTCAGTTCATTAGAAATTTAGGTCAAGGTTTAAAAAATGTAGTTGAAAGAGATGAGAATAAAGCGACCTGCCACAGTTGAAAGCCTTTAGAACTTTCCGGGTTTAACATTTTGATGGCAACTACCACTCCAGAGCCTGGTTTGACGGGGGTGAGGGTGTTCTCATCCACCCATCCCTTGTAAACTCGGGCAAACTTTCCTTCACCGAGCAATCTGTCGGACCAGAAATTCCTTGTGACAGATTTCAGCTCCTCAAAACTGAACACCTTCAACTCGGGCGATTTCAGAATCCGTCTACGGGGAAAAGAAAGAAGAGAAGGAGGAATGAAACGAGAAAGAGGAGGAGGAGGAGAACGAGAGCATAGGCTGTCGATGCTTCCTCTGGTAATCACGGAAGACTGAGTCTCTCTGATTGTGGTGATTGCGGAGGACTCCACTTTGCTGCCGTGAATGTCTGATGAACCTGAAAACAGAGGAACCCAACCCTCATGGCAAGATTCGAATCGAAGGAAAAAGGGACGACTCAATTCCTCTTTTGGGAGGAATATAAAAGGAAAGGAGAATTTGATACCGAAAGGACACGGAAAATTTGATAACTTGCCTGAACAGTGAGTGTTGTTGAGCGAAGAGGAGTGAAGTGATGGAGCACCGGAGAAGCATAGACCCATCTTATGACAGTCAGGAACCTTTGTTTCTGGTTGACACTTGGTAACCAGATTCCCGCTAAAATGTGTGTTTTGGATTATGACAGGTGTGATAATTCCTTATCATTTAGACTTCTTAGAACCTTTTAATTTTTTTTTATTCATGTATTTTTGTGTTAATCTCATAAAAGAATTTAGGATTTTGTTATTTTATTTCAAAAACATGTTTATTTTGATGTTTGTAGACTTTTGTAAAAAAGAATGGAAGAGGAGAAAAATCACTAGTTGCTCTCCGGAGTCACTTGTCCAACTAGCTGGACGTACTCGCCAGCTACCTAGACTCACTAGCCTAGTGAGGAAGGCTTGTTAGTCTAGCGAGTTTCACTTTTTGCTTAGACGTTAAAAGTGTCGAGACTCAAACAGAAAAGGGAGTTTTGGTGGGAGGAACACTGCTGGAACTCAAGACGAAGGCAGAGACACTTCTTAAAGGATTCATCTTTCTTCATCCATTCTACCATTCCAACTCCATTTGTGCTCTAGATGTATAGGAGTAGCTAAACTCCATTTTATTGGGATTGGATGTAATGTACTTAAACTCATTATAGTTTCATCTATGCAATAGAATCTCTTTCACTGTTTTTGTGTTCTATCTACATTTTCGTGCATGATGGAATATTTATGTGTTTTCGATGGTATCTAATCATTGGAAAGTGTTTTGGAACCCTAGACATGGATAGAACAACCTAAAGGTTTGGTTTTAGACATAGACCACAGCATTTGGTCATTCTAGACATCGTTTTTAATGTGTCTTTTGTGTTTAAAAATCTAAGGAATTAGTATTTTTACATAAAAGTTCAAAACATACTCCTAAGGGATTAGGGATTGTATACCTTTGATGTCAATGCTTGAGTAGATGAGAGATATATATTGTGAGATGTTTGCTTAGAGTTTTGATCATGAATTCCAACCCCAATAAGTCTTTGCCTTGGTATTTTATCACTTTAAAGTTTAGAAATCTTTATGTTTTCACTTGTTTCGAATTAATCTATGGTTATATTCAACATTTAAATTAGTAAGTACACCTAATTAACTAAACAAACACAATTCCCATAAAAAAATATACTTGGACTTATCATTTTTATTACTTACGCAACTTTATACATTTGTCAGATTGCCACCGCTTAAATACGTAGCAGTTCATTCCTACTGATTTTAGATCTTTTCTTGGCAAAGAGACAGAGGGGGGTTTGCTTGCTAAAAGCTTGTTATTACAGAGATATAGAAGTATATATATTTAAAATATGTTACAATCTACTTTTTCCTTTTAATTTAGGATCAGAGTGGAATAGTTGTGAAACAAAATCAAACAAAATAAAACTTTTTTATTGAATTTGTGGGTCCAATAAATATTTATTTATGGTACCCATATGTAGAATTGTTTAAATAAGTAAAATTGTTGTGAAGATATGAGAACAAAGTCAAGCAAAACCACCACATAGAAAAATTGTTTTCACCGCATATTTTGGTACTTTTAGTTGTTACGGTAAAAAGGTTATCATTACGGTTTTAGTGATTAAGAATGTTTTTCTTTGACAAAGAAAAGTATCAGTATAAAAGGAACTCATTTTTAAGGAGGAATGATTGAGAATTTAAATATGAATCTAAGTTTCGTAGAGTTAAAAAATTTATAAAAAAAACTCATAATCCAATTAATTAATTATATATAATATCAAGAAATTAAATAAATATATAATTATATTTTATTTTAATAGACAACAATTTATGGCGACGTAAGTATGTCATTGTTGAACATAATTAGCTGTGTAAGAGTTCAAACCTAATTCCCTATGAATGGATGACTTTCAACCAGATAGTGAGAAACTAAGGGGAGAATTCTTATGTACTATAACATATATTAATCTTTGATGGTTCATACTTAATATATAGACTTTTTAGAAAATACACCCCAACCCCTTATTCTGAGATTCCCTCATCGCAGGTGAGTTGTTGTCAATGGGTATTGAACTCCCAACCTGACCTTTAACACCCTCTCAACAAGAGAGATATCACCAGCTTGCAGACCTAACACTGACATTGCTGGGATGGGCCAGGAGGTGTTATAAATTGCATTATTTACTTTATGTATATTATTTTAAGTTGAAAAAATATTTTAATATCTTACTTTTACATGTGTTTTTTTGTTTTACAATTTATGGTAACGGTTCATGTACAAATGCAAAAACAATACCTAAAATATATTAAAAAAAATTCTTGTGATTTTATTTTTGTAAAAGATTATAATTATATATACATTTACTTTGTATATGTTTAATTTAATATTTTGTTAGGTTATATATTTTTGTAAAGATATATAATCGAATGACTTTCAACCACATGACTTGCCATGAGAGAACTTCAAAGTCTTAGGATCCATAACACACATACATTTTAATCTAATATCACACTCCCAATCTAACAAAGTACATAAATGCACCATCCTATTCAAACAACCAAAAGTCACGTTTGAGATAAACAAAAGAAGCCCCACAATCTAAATTCCAGAAATAACGTTGGTAGAAGAAAATAAAAACTCAAGTGGTCGGTGATTTGATGAGTCAATGTTTAGAAATTTAAAGGCATGCTAGACATAAAAAGGAACTTCTTGGAAATCTTGAAAATTTCGCATTCCTATCCAAAAAGTCTCGAGTCACATCACAGCCATGTATATAAACAAGAATCAAAACTGACAATAGTTTTAGAAAGAAAAAAAAAATTCTAAACCTCAATGTTTCCATAAAAACATGTGTTAAAAATATTCTTGTTACAAAGTTGTGTACAACCTTTTTTTTTTTCTTTTCCCTTTTTGCTTGTTAGCCTTTTATTATACAATCTACAATGAAGTGACTCATAAATACGGTTTAAAATTAACAAAATTTGTCATTTAAAATTTGTTTTTGGACTAAATAACGTGACATCATTTATGTAAGTATTGTTTTAATTAAGAAAAAAGTATAGTGATAAATTAACGGAGTGTATGTTTTAGGTATTAATACAGGATAAATAGTAAAAGTTACAAATTTAGGTTAAACATTTGTTTTAACAACTTTAACAGAAAATGAATGTTTAGGTTAAGTGCATAAATTTATTTAACGGTGTAAGACTTCTAAAATTAAGATACACAGGAGCAATTCTTTCAGGCCAATTCAGCATCCTGGCATGCCAGTGTAATTTTGAAATGGATCAAAACTTGTAAAACAATAAAACAAAAACATATTTTTCAATAAAGAAAACCGATCTACACGTATTTTGTTTCATTGAAACAAAACGTCAAATACATTAAACATATATCTTGTTCAACACGCTTATTAGTTGGCATCACTTAATAATGTTTTCTATTTTATTTTCTTAGCCTTTTCAACATAATTTGAACACGATAAAATTGATGGAATCAATATCTAACACGGAAAAGAGGTGATATAATTAGGGGTGATCATGAATCAAGATCTGTTAGATCCAAATAATTATATCAAATTTTGGATCTAAATCCATTTTTGTTACAAGTTTTTTTTTTTTTTAAATTTAAATCTAAGGATCAAAATTTAAATTCAGGTACAAATATTTGTATCAAATTCAAAATTCAAAATCTATTTTCTATAAAAGAAATTTAAAATAAATTTTCTAAAATTTGTGCCGTCGAGACTGATTTGATTGAATTCAACTAAATTTCGGCTGAGGTCGACTCGACCGAATTTTGGTAGGGATCGAGTCTCCCCAATTTTGATCTAGCCACGTAGGCTAAAATTTGGTTAAGGTTAAATTCGAACGAATTTCGGTCGGTACTGACTCGGCCAAATTTGACAAAATTTCAACTATGACAAACTCGGCCAAATTTTGGTTGGATCGACTAGGTCAAATTCGATCAAATTTCAGCCGAGATCAACTCGATCGAATTCGACCATATTTTAGTCGGGGGTGACTAGGCCAAAGTTGGACGAATTTCTAACGAGCCGACTCATCCAAATTTTGGCAAGGCCAAACTCGACCCAATTTTGGCAGGGCCCGACTCAACCCAATTTTGAGTGGGCCAACTAGGCACAATTTCGGTCAAGGTCAACTTGGTCGAATTCGGCTAAATTTTGGCCAAGGTCGACTCAACCAAATTCGGTCGAATTTTAGTCAAGGTAGACTTGGTAGAATTTCAACAAGACCAACTCAATCAAATTTGTCTAAATTTTGGCCACGACAAACTTGAACGAATATCGAGCAAGGCCAACTTAATCAAATTTAGCAGTATTTTGATTGATCCTGACTTAGCCGAAGTCGACTAAATTTCTTTAAGGGCCCAACTCGACTAAATGCCACTGAATTTCGGCCAGGGCGACTCAACCGAATTTGGTCAGGTCCGACTCGACCGAATTCGGCTGAATATTGACCGAATTTCTACCTAGACTGACTAGACAGAACTCAGCTAAATTTTGAACAAGACCGACATGACCGAAGTCGTCCGAATTTCTATTGGGACTTACTTGACCAAATTTCATATGCGACCAACTCTACCGAATTTCGTTCAGGTCTGACTTGACCAAATACTGTTGTAATTCGCTTGGGGTCGACTCGATAAACTCTACCAAATTCTGCCAAATTTCAGTTAGGGTCGACTCGACCAAATTTTAGTCAATCTTCAACCAGGGTCGATCCGTCTTAACCTTGAACCCGACTTGCCCAACTCAACCTTCATCTTGTACCGACCTAGTTTGACCTTGTGTTCAAGACGATCCATTGTGACCTTTTACCTGTACCAACCCATCTTAACATTTGAGTTGGACCAACCCATCTCAATTTTCAGTCCTACCCAACTAAAATTTTAGATTAAAAATTTATATTAAATATTTTAGATTTTCCAAATTTAAAAATCTGGATTCAAATAATAAATATCAAATATAAAATGTAGAATAGATTAAAATCCAAATTTAATAAAATAGATTTTAAATGAATTGAATTTTTAACAAAATGAATTTTAAATTGATTGGATCGTAAAAAAAAGTAAAAAAAAGTAGATTGAATTTTTTTTGTCCACCTCTATTTATAACAATGCCCATAACATGATAAAAAGAATAACAAAAAAGAAACACAACTATCAATAGTGTAGGATAAATAAAAATCTTCATATCATTACTGTTCGTGATGTACATAAGCTGATCAATTTTCCATTGAAAGAAAAAGTCCTGAAAATGTGACATATTAGCAAACTATAGTCAAAGCTACGTCCCCTTCTCGCGCGTAAAAAAATATGTTCCCACTAAAAGCATAAATAATTCAACAAAAAAATCATACATGTAAAAAAAGGCTTGTAAAATTTCTCCCCTTCCAACCAGCAAGAAAAACTAGGAAAGAAACCAGTTGTATCAAGTGACTGATCCAAAACCCCGGTCAATGGACCATACAACTACTCATCTGAGTTTCTAGTGGATTTTCTGTATACAAATTTATTTATACCCTCACAACTCTCTGCCGGGGATGCTGATGAGAAATGTGGTGAGAATTGCGGGTTTTGGATTCCTTGGATTTTTCATGGATGGTTTCAATAGCTTCCAATCCCTCAAGAACTTCTTTCATTGAAGGACGTTGTTTAGGGTCATGCTCTAGGCATTTTAGAGTAAGTTGTGCTGCTTGGAATGCAGCTTTGGGAGAATATTGACCCTGTATCTTAGCATCCATAATTGTTTTCAACTTCTTTTTGGAAGAGAGACAGGGTTTGGTCCATTCAACCAGGTTCTGCTGCCCTGTTGGCCTTCTTGTGTCAAGTGCCCTCATGCCTGTCAGTATTTCAAGAAGCACTACACCAAATCCATACACATCACTCTTCACATACAAGTGCCCTGTTCAAATATTCATACAATCCAAACACATCTTAGTCTGTGGTGGGTCAAAGCATTAGACTTCGTCTTCCACAAAACATTCATTCTTTGCTATTACTACATTAAGGTCTGTTTGTTTTAAGGAAACTTTCTGTTTTCTTGTCTTTGACTTATTTTCACAAGACAATGCCTTTTTTCCCTGTTAAGTTTCTTTGAAATCAACAAGTCAGGTGTCATTTAAGTAATTACTTGTGAATATGTGAAATAAAAACAAAAGTACTTCCTCAAACCAAATAAACCAGATATAGTTACCTGTAGCGATATATTCTGGAGCAGCATAACCATAGGTGCCCATGACCCTGGTAGTTACATGTGATTGTCCCCCAGATGGTCCTAATTTAGCCAAGCCAAAATCTGATATTTTTGCATTGTAATTCTGTAAGATACAAAACAATGGTTATAAAAATTATATCAAGAATTTAGCATCAAATAAATATACTTTTTCTTACTTCAGAAATATGATTATGCGTGCTAGGTTACTCACTTCATGACCTTGGCTATAATAAAGGAAACTATGACACCAGGTTTGTGGGTCTTTTCTTTCATAATATTGTTCAACTTTCTCATTTCTACTCAATATAAGACTTAAATAGTCTTCAACTACTATACAAGTCCACTATTTACAGTGCTTTTCTAATGATATTTATGTTAAATGATATTTATGTTAAAAGATTAAGTTAGTATTTTCAGCATTAGTTTGGCTAGTAAAACTAACAATTGGGTCCAAATTTGTAAAATCTGTGTTCATCTCAATTTAACACGATAAATGTTTTAGCTTCCATCTCTAAAAATAAGGACTAACAAATAAAATAATAAAATCAAGTAACAAAAAGTTACTGACCCCATCAAGAAGTATATTTGAGGCCTTGAAATCTCTGTATATGACTTGCTTTTCCGAGGCGTGCAGGAAAGCGAGTCCACGAGCAGCACCAATAGCTATTTTAAGCCGGGTGTTCCAAGAAAGTGGTTCTATGTTAGGATTTCCTGCTCAGAAACATGACAAAGAAAAATAGTTAAACTCAAATTCACGAGGAGTTTTCTTTCACTATTTTATTAATGTTCGATTCATACTTCGAAAGAGATGATTCTCCAAGCTTCCCTTAGGCATGAACTCGTACACAAGAAGAAGTTCATCCTCGTCCCAACAGTAGCCCAATAACTTGACGAGGTTGGGGTGGGAAAGCCTACCCAAAAAGTTCACTTCTGACTGCATTTTCCAATTAATAGAAAAACGTGTTAGATAACCATATAGCTAAAATGAAATTATCACACGGAAGGTACCCTGATTTGTTGATGATTACACTGTAAGATTAAATGCAATATGACAGCTGAAAATAGAAACATGGAGAAGGAAAACATTTAGGAATGTCTTGTTAAGATTTAGCATGTCCTTTAGAACGAAAAAAGTTCACCTAATTTTATCGACAATGTCTGGAAAAGTTTTAATTTTCTATAACGCATCTTTGCTCTAGATTCGGCTCAAGGCCAATCACATAATGGATTACCTCAATCCAGAAACTGGATTACAGATCAAACGTCTAAGATTAAGAATTCTAAGACGAGATCAAAACACAAGCATATTGCCTTTAAGAGATCTCAGACCCCATACATATTATTAAAGAATTCAATTCCTATAAATAACACCAACATCATTTATTAGGTAATGTTACTCTAAGCACCTCCGCTGTGTATTTCAGATTCATTAGCATTGTCCAAAACATACTATTATTAACTACTTTTCATAAGGAATTGTTAAGGTGGTTTATAATAACTTAAAAAATAGTTCCCTTTGCAAAGTAGTTATGTGATGGCATCATACTTTTCAAACAAAATGGCAGATATGAATAATTTTTTCCCCTTATTTGAAGGAAAAAGTCAAGGGAAAATCGCAGAAACAGCCAAAAGGATCAAAATTTAAAAACTGAAAGGTAAACGCCCATTTTGAATAGATCATGAGTCAAGCGTTCAATAGTGTGGAATTTAAGGCACCGTATTTTAATAACCCATCTTCACTCGTGGATAACCAATGAATGGAAGAAAAACAGGTCATGTAAGTGGGCCCGCAACAAAATTTCCAACCACATTCCTCGACCACCTTGCAGACTCCGATTTTTTTTAATAATAATATATTTCCTGTGGAATATCAAACCCTGGCATCAACGACACACAGCTGTGACTCCACATTAATCAAGATCACCATCACCATATTTATTAACACCACCATTCTAAATATCCTTTCAAGTCTTCAGTCAAAACAAGAACAAAAAACAGACCACCAGATGATGATGATGATGATGCAAGGAGGACATAGCGTTACAAACCGTAAACTATTAAAAATTAAATATCACCGGTCGGAAGAGCATTTATTACTGTCTAAAAAAACTTCAATTTGAAAATTCTTTCTCTTTTGTAAAAACTGGAAATTCTTTTCCAACCACAAACAAAGAAGGAAAAAAAGTATATTAGTGCAAATTAGGCAAGTAGGGAAAAAGGAGGAAAGACCCGTGGATAAATATCGCATTATTAACTCGGCAAGATCACTTCTATGAAAAAACGATAACCCCATTAATTATTAACAAGAAAAAGTCTAATACAATTTATCAAACAAACAGTGTATACCAGTTTGCAAATGTATAATCATGTAAATTTTAGATGATGGGTGCATATATTATTTTTGTAAGTGTAGATGTTAAAAAGTAAGGTAAAGAGATGAAGGAAAGGTTACCTTCCATTCTTGAAATCCTTGGGTGCTTTCGGGGTTCAGTTTTTTGATGGCGACGACCATGCCAGAGCCTGGTTTGGCAGGGGTGAGGTTCTTCTCATCCAACCACCCCTTGTAGACTCTGCCAAACCCACCTTCACCCAGCAATGTGTCCCCCTTGAAACTCTTGGCCGCGGATTTGAGGTCCCCGAAACTGAACTCCTTCAAGTTGGGCCGTTCCAGAATCTGGCCGTCGGGGGAACAAAATGGAAGAGAGCCTTCGCTGTCGATGCTCCCACTCGCAATCTCCGAGAATTGGCTCTTCCCAAAGCTGCTCGTGGTGGCGGAGAACCCCACGTTACTGGTTGAACCTGAAAATGAAAACCCAACTGGTTAGGGGAATTTGGATTGCAGGGAAAGGGAAAGGAGTGTGAAAGTTGAAGACTTGCCTGAGTAGTTAGGAGGGTTGGGCGGAGGGGAGGAAGAGGAGGAGAAGCAGAGACCCATGTGTTGAGGAAGTTGTTGTTCTTCTGTTTGGCGCGGTTGCCACTAATTACTTGATCAACCACCAATTTCAGAGAGAAAATATGGGTTGATGTTGCGATTAGTTTCGGGTTTGGTTCATCGGATGTTAGAGAGAGAAAGAAGTGTCTTTGTCTGTTCTGTTAAGTTTTTTATTGATAAGAAAGAGGCTGTGATTTTATGCATTCAAACCATACGTGGTTTTCTTTTAGGCTATGTTGCCTTTTTGTAGAAATTTCAATGTTAAGACATCGCTTTTTCTTTACAAATACATTGGTTTGATGATAAACATGCCAAACAGACAGGGCAGAATGTTTACTAATATTTTACTCTAGTATTTTTATAATTTATTTTCATTTCACCTTATTTTTCACTTTAAAATATTAAGAAAATATTAAAACCAGCAAATTTTAAAAAGATATAGATTACAATTTTTAATAATAATTTCAAAAAATGATTAGTGTGGGGAAATCTTTCAATTTAATAAATTATATTTTTGCTTGTTATGTGTAATATATTTTTATTTCATTTATTTCTTCAAAACTATAGTGAAGTAAGAGGAAATGGAAAAAAAAAATGCAAAAAAACATGATTGCCTGCATTAACCTATAAACTAAAAATGTGTTCACTTAGACTATGAGTTTGTAATGAAATGAGTTTTCTTTTTCATTAAAATCGGTAAGAAATGTAAAAAAAAAAAAATTATACTGTTATAAAAATAATTCTCTTTATTATTACGAATAAATAAGTTTCTATATATTTATCTTCAACTATGCAGTGTCATGTTTATTTATATTTATCTTTAATTACTGAATATTTTTATTTGTTTATATTTCTGTTGAATTATACATTAATTCTATTTATTTATATTACTTTAAGTTTATTTAATTATTTATTTAAATTTATATTTGATTATGTATTTATATTTTCGGGTTAACATTTTTTATAGGTTAAAACTTTTGTCTTTATTTTTGTTCAGAAATTTCAATTGCGTCATCAGATTTTACGTCGTTTCGAATGGGTCCTCATCTTTCAAATTGTGTTTTAGTTTGATCTTTTTCATCGTGTAATATTGAGATGTTAACTATGTATCACGTGTCAGCTTGTTTTTATTTTTTTTAAACTGTCACGTGTCAAATTAAATTTCTGTCACATGTCACATGTCATTGTTGATGTAAAAAACATCAATTTGGTCTTGTACTTGTTATTTTGTCTCAATTTAATCCAAATTTTCTTTTTAAGTTAGAGCAATTTTATTTAATCCAAATTTTCTTTTTAAGTTAGAGCAATTTTATCCAAATTTAACTTTTATATAAATATTACAATAATATTTTTAACCAAATTAATTTTATTTAAATTTATATTTTGCATTGAAATTTTTTTTATTTTTTTAAAATATTTATACATCAATCATTTATAGACAAATGTTTATGGCATATTTGGATAAAGTATTTTAATGAAGCAATTCATTTTTTTTAAAAAAATTGATTTCTTTGTAATGAAATTTTTTGTTTGGAAAGAGAAATTAAAAATAATTTAAAATGAAAGCATTTTTTTAAAGTATTTCAATTAGCTAAATTAGTAGAAATTCAAATACCCTGAATATAGATGGAATTTAAAGTTCTTCTCACTCACGAACTCACACTCTGGACTCTCTGGACCTAAACAGTATAAATTATTTGAATATTGTAAGTTGACTAATTTAGCTATTTGAATATCTATTATAATAATATTTTTATTATAATAGATATTTTTAACCAAATTAATTTTATTTAAATTTATATTTTGCATTGAAATTTTTTTTATTTTTTTAAAATATTTATACATCAATAATTTATAGACAAATGTTTATGGCATATTTGGATAAAGTATTTTAATGAAGCAATTCATTTTTTAAAAAAAATTTGATTTCTTTGTAATGAAATTTTTTGTTTGGAAAGAGAAATTAAAAATAATTTAAAATGAAAGCATTTTTTTAAAGTATTTCAATTAGCTAAATTAGTAGAAATTCAAATACCCTGAATATAGATGGAATTTAAAGTTCTTCTCACTCACGAACTCACACTCTGGACTCTCTGGACCTAAACAGTATAAATTATTTGAATATTGTAAGTTGACTAATATTTTTTAAAATTTAATTTAAAAAATTTATACTTTAAAATAAAGACTTAATTATGTTTTAAGTTCTTGATAAATTTAGAAACTTTCAATTGAGTCCCTAATAATTTTTTATGATCTGTCCTTAAAATTTTAAAACTTTTCAATTGAATACCTATAGTTAAGTTACGTGTGACCGGAAACTTTATGATGTGACAATTATCTTGCACTATCACTCTCCACAGTAAATATCGTCAACTAATATTTGTTAATATTACAAAAGATGGTGATGACGAGATCTTTTTCAAATATTTACTATATTTAACACTTAAATAATTTTTAAATTTAATTAAAATTAAAAAATATAAAATATTACAAAATATAAAACATGTAACTGAAAAATTATAAATCAAATTTAAAAGTTAACAAATACAAACTACAAAATTTAACAAATTACAAAATTATAAAAATATATAATTACAAAATTATAAAATATACAATAATAATTTTTATTTTATAATTTTATTTTCATGATTTTACAGCTATGTTATTTTTGTAAGTTTGTATTTTTTTTAATGTTATAATTTATAATTTTAATTAAATTTAATAATAATTTTCATTAAATACAGTAAATATTCAGACAAGATCTTATCATTAGGGTCCTTGTAACAAAATCTTAAGTGGTGATATTTATGGAGGGTAACAGTATAAGTGTCACGTCACAAAGTTAATAAATACACCTAACTATAGCGTTCAATAGAAAAGTTTTAAAATTTCAAGGACTCAATCAAATACAAAAATTGATTAGAGATTCAATCGAAAGTTTTCAAAATTATTAGGGACTCAAAACATAATTAAGCCTAAACTAGATATGGTTAAAATGAAAAGCTTTATCCAAACATGATTTAGAAATATAAGGTATTTTAATTTTTTTATCCAAACAAGTTGTTTAGAAGATGAAAGAAATTTAATTGCAAGTACTTCAAATGTAATACATTTCAATTTTTCAGCATTGTTGAAATGTTTCACCCAAACACATAGTAAAAGTTAGCGTAAAAATAACAACTTTATAGATTCAAATGTAAATTTTTAAAACAGTTTTATAACAATTACAAACATTTGAATTTTACTTTTTGTGATTAATATAAAACTGTTTTAAAATTTTATATTTGAATTTATAAAGTTGTTATTTTTACACCAACTCTAAAATTTATCTATAAATTATTGATATATAAATATTTAAAACAAACTTTAAATGAAGTTCAATTCAAAATATAAATTTAAATAAACTTAATTTGTTTAAAAATATCTATTATAATAAAAATATAATTGTAATATTTATATAAAAATTAAATTTAGTCACAATTTAGAAGAGATAAAATTGCTCCAATTTAGAAAAAATGACACTAAATTGAGACAAAATAACAAATACAAATGTCAAATTGAGATTTTTTCACATCAACAATAACACATGGTAATCCTAATTTAACACATGACAACTTTTTTTAAATTAAAAAATAAAAAATAAAATAAAACTTACAAAAAAAATATATGAGGTGACACGTGGTGGAACTCTAAATATACATGTGACAAACTTATTTAAAAAAAGAATGAAAACAATTAAAAATTAAAAAACAATTCACGAGCTAACAATCGAGACGATACAATGGTTTTAACCTTTTTATTTTATTTTTTTATGGAAAGAAAATAAATATAATAAAATTAATATAAATTATTTTTGAAGAATAATAAAATTTAGGTTTAGTTATGCTTTAAATCTATGATAAGTTTAAGAACTTTTAATTGAATTCCTACTAAACTTTTATAGTCTATTGACTGTTGAGTAAATTTAATATTTCCAATTGAATTTCCGTTGTTAACTTCTTTTTCTAACTTAGTTACGTAGCTATTAAGTGGCTGACGTAGTTATTATCTTACCATGTCACTTTACTCAATTGTTATTAAATGTAATTTTATTATTTTATTTTTTAAAATTTAATAAATTATAATTTTATAATTTATGATTTAAAAATTTTAAACATTATAATCTTATAAATATGAGGATACAACGACGTGACAATATAAAAATATGATAACAGTAACCATTGGCGGAACTAGGTTATGACAGGGGGAGCCACGGCTCCCCCATTTTTTTAAAAATTTTTTTTACATATATTTATATATTTTTTAAAATTATATTATATATTATTTATATTAAGATTATATTATGGAAAATTATAATAAAAGATAAATAAAAATTTTTAATGGAGACATTAATTTATAAAAGAGATTAAATTTTTTTTTTCTGACTATAAAATCTTTCCACCATGTAAATTATCATGAAAGTGTGTGAAGAGAGATAAATACAAAGAGATAAATTGGGAAATAGAGGTTGGAAACATATAGATTGAGATTGTGTATACATTCTTGCATGATCTCTCACAAATCAAGGTTAGTATTTTATTATGATTTATGTATATTAGTTTATGATTCTTTTTAGGATGTTTCTTCCAAATTAAGTTTATCCCAAATTAATATAATTAACCATAAATATGATTTTAGGGATTCTTTTATGCAATTGGTATGAATCCTAATTATAATTCTTCCTAAATTATTATAACCCTTAATTATGAAATTTAGGGATTTTGCGTTTTTCGCTACCTATGGTATTTTTTTTTTAAGTTTTGAATTTATACAATATTGCTTATTTAATTAAAGTAGTATGAGTTTTGTTATGTTTTGCATTGTGATAATTGTGATTTGTGAATATAAATTTTAGTTTTTCTAAATAGACGAGAGGTGATAAATTTATATTAGAAAAATTATGATAAAAAGTAAAAAAATTGATTCCTTTTTTCTAAGAGGAAGGTTTGTGATAAAGACGAAAAAAATGCATTTACGTTAACTAAACTTGAGAAATTTAATAAGAACCAAGAATTTAAGACAATAAAAAACAAATCTCTAAAGTTCTCAGAGTTACATATCATGGGAAAAACGACATCAAATTTGACAATACCACCAAATCAAATTGATGACTAATCTAAAATGGTATTCATGTTTTGGTATCATGATATAATAGCGAATGATAGTAATATTTCTTTGAATTCTACTATTATGTGTGTTTGTTTTAAGGAGAGGAAATAAAGAGAAAAAATGAAGAGTTTTTCTTCTAAAGAAAAATTATATATAAAAAATCTAATTTGGCCCCCATACATTTTTAGTCCAAGTTCTGTCACTGACGGTAACATGATATAACGATATGATAGTATGACGATATGATGATGTGATGATATAATGATATAACAACATGATGATATGACGATATAATAATATGGTGATATAACAATATAATAATATGACGATATAACAATACAACAATATGAAGATATGATAATATGACGACAACATATATACAATATGATGATATAATGATATGACAATATTATGATATAACAATATGACGATATAACGATATGATAATATAAGAATATGACGATATAATGATAACACGATATGACGATATTACGATATAACAATATGACGATATAATAATATGATGATATAACGTTATATGACAATATAACGATAGCACAATATGACAATATAACGATATAACGAGGTGACGATATAACAATATAACGATATGACGATATAACAATGTGATGATATAACAATATGACCATACAATGATATGATGATATAACAACAAACTTATAAAATTGTAAAATTATAAATTTTTAAAATTATAAATTATAAAATTTTAAAAATAGTAAAATAGTAAAATTACAACCGCTCGGCAATGTAATATGACAAAATAATGTCACACATTTAACAACTACATCACTAAATTATCAGAAAACAAATCTAACAACAATTAAAATATTTAAATTTATTAAATACTCAATGTACCATAAAAAATTTATTTTCAAATATATCATGAATTTAAAATATAATTATACATTAGTAAGTAAATATGTGATAACATTGTAGTTGGAGATATGATATTGGGTTTGAATGGGTAAAGATTACTCAAAGATATCATTGTATTATTATGTTGATCATAATAAAATTCATCTATTCCAATTAGTCACTACAAGCTTTAATTCAAATATTTGTAATTTAAAATAACATGGAATATGTTAATTTAAAAAAGTATTTATTTATTATTTTGGTAGGGTATAATTTTACATGATAGTCACTTCCCTCCTTGTTGTTTGTACATGAAAAATAAATTCAAAAATATCATGTTAAATAGGTTAAATTGTCTAATATTCATCCTCATCTATGATCACCGCAAGTTTTTCTGTGCCACTGAAACAAAAATATTGTTGACAATTCCGTCACATTGTGAGACAGGTCTCTCAACCTTTTGTCATCGTGTTGTTTATTATTTTGGAAGGACAGATACTAGTCACGTTCTATCTTCTCCGACTCCTCTCATGAATATGTTTTTACCAACTATGTATGGAAACTTGAAAGTATTATTAAAGAAAGGAATTATAGAAAAATAAACTTTTATTTCTTCCTACAAATAATAAGAAAATATAAATGTACGATAATAAAATGTTAAAATTGTAAATTATACATGTATATGTTTTATATCTCTCTTTCTCCAAGAATATGTAAAAATTAATTAGTTCTCAAATCATAATTGAATTTAAGTCAGACGAGATTATATTTGTAATTATATATTTCTTTCTTTTTGTGACAATGAAAAAGAGAGAGTTATTACTTTTTTCCAAAGATAAGACATTAATCGAGAATTTTTAGTAGAGCTGTGAAAACGGGTAATTCGGCTCAATCCGGCTCAACTCACCACGAGTTGATGATTTAGTGAGCCAATCTAACCCAACTTACTTTTTAATGAGTCAAAAAAATTCGAATCCGGCCTGGCTCATCACGGGTTCGCGGGTTAAACGGGTTGGCTCACGAATTCACTTAATTAAAAAAAATATTTTTTTTTATTATTTTTTCAGTCAAAACTAAATTGTAATTCTAATTAAAATCTAAATAAACTTTAATACAATCCAAATACAAACCAAAATAAAAAAAATATACAAATTATTTATGTGTTGGATAAAAAAATAACTTAACATGACCCAAATGTAAAGCCCAACTTAATAAAAATAATAAAAACACTTGTGTGATCATTTTATCTGCGGGTTGGTGAGCTAACCCGACTCACCATGGGTTCAACCTAGATGAGCCGAATTCTAAATGAGTCAGGTCAAAAATCAACCCGTATTGAAATTTGTAAAAAAGTTTCAACCCAACCCGGCCCGAACCCATGGTGAGTCGGATTGACTCGCGGGTTCCAACCCATTTTGACAACTCTAGTTTTTAGAGGGTCATAAAATTACGGATGTTTAATTACTTGGATGGTTCCTACTTTGATAGGGACATGTCAATTTGGTAGCCACTTTTATAAAAGTGTTAATTATGTCTTAATTTCTATAAATTGTCTTAAATAGGTCTCTTTTAAATAGTTCCTTTTAGAAAGAAATTATTAGGGTGTTAACAATGCACCAATATCACTTTTTGATTTTTTATAATTTTTTAATATTGTTTTTTGCAAAAAAAAAAAAAATTTGTTGCATGTGTGCCATGTGGCAATGTCAGTACCACGTGGCAGGACAATGCTATGTGTGCCAGATGTCATTGTTTTGATTTCAATTTAGTCCTCATATATGTTTGCTTAATTCAATTTAGTCCCCACATTTGTATCTTTGGTTCAATTTTGTCCCAATTTTTTTTTAATAATTGAAATATATTTTTTAATCCATTTTTTTATAAGATTAAAACTAATTAAGCATAAAGATTTTTACAAAATTAACTACTGATATTTATATTAAAATTTAGTGATAAAAAAGATGTTATACTAATAGAGCAGTATAGTCACCTAATTTTTTTTTTCTTCAAAATAGAGTAATATTGTCTTTCTCCAATTTGAGACCAAATTTATTATTTGTATGAATATTATACTAATATTTTTTATTAAACATGACTTTTTAACATATTGCATTATTGTATAATTAACTCATATTTTGTTAATCATTTCTTTTACCACTAAATTTTAAGCAAAATATCAGTACTCAATTTTGTAAAAATATTTATACTTAATTAGTCTTAATCTTATAAAAAATGCATTATAAAAATATATTTCAATCATTAAAAAATGGGACAAAATAAAATAAAAACACAAAAGTTGAAACTAAATTGAATCAATAAAATATATATAAAAACTAAATTAAAATCAAAACAATGATATTTGGTACATGTGACATTATCATGTTACATGACACTAATTTTGCAAAAACAGATTATAAATAAATAAATATTAACACGTGATGCGCCATTAACATCGTTAATAATTTTTTTTTTTTCTAAAAATATCTAATCGAGGCGAGGCCAATTTTAAAAGTTAGAATATTAACACTTTTTTTAAGAGAGGATAACAAATTGACCTTCCCTCAATGTACCATCAAATCATTAAACTAAATCTGAACCAACCATGATTCACCGATTTAACTATGAATTAATTTAATAGTTATGAAATTCTTCTAATATTTAAAAATATCACATTTTCCCACTTATAGTAACTACTTTTTATTGAGGTTAATGCCAAGTGATGCCAAAAGCATAATCCGAGAAGGAGTAGCCGAAGACGGAACCTTCTCAACATTTGATAATATATGAAAAGTTCAACAAAAAGTAACATATAAACTCCGGTCATTCCAACTGTATAAAATAGACGGATAAGCGTGTTCCCATACATATAGTACAAACACTTCAAACCAAAACAAGTAACAATGTTCATAAATGAGAGACAACACCGACAAAGTTGGTCGAATGAACGAGACTTGAATCTGTTTTATCAAGGTAAACAACTTTATTAACAAATACCTTTTCTTTTGTATTTTATAAGTTTAGAAATATATATATTAAAATCTAATTCACTTCAAATATTTAAAGTTCTGAAGTACATATCCAAATCTAATTCAATTCAAAAATTGAAAACTCTTAAAAAATAGACTTTCAAGTCTGGTTAACAATATATATATATATATATGTATATATATATATATATATATATATATATATATATATATATATATATATATCTAGCAAACAAGCGTGTGAGATATTTAATACATTGTCCCCGATGAAGACATTAACAAATAAAATGATAAGTCTAATGAACTTTAATATTTTTAGAAAAGATAAAACTTTAAATCTGATTTAATCTCTAAAAAACAGTTTCAAAAAGTGAAATATAGTATAATCTCATTGTGTTAGTAGTATGTGTAGGGGAATTTCCATGATTGTTCCGACCTAGTTGATTGTCAAAAGGTGGAAGGGAAGCACTTATTTTCGTTTTGCTCTCTATTTTTTATGTTTGAGAAATAAATTCAAAGGTATAGTCGTTGACAAAAAGTTAGACTGCAATAGTGAGAAATTTTATTTGTGAGAGATAATGTGGAGGGCAAAAATGTTCAACGATGAAATTATTGTGAAAATGGTTGGCTTTTTTTAGTCTTTGGAAAGTGCTAAAAAGGCACATAAAATAAAACGCACTTATAATACATGGGGCCTATCTCGCACAACCAAGGAATTGGATAGTTCAAACTATGTGGCTTTTAAAAGTTATTTTAAAAATCGCTTTTAAAAGTTAATAATTTAAACATGTCACAATTTATGATTGGATAACAATGTAAGACACATTTACACTATAATACATTTCAATTAAACAACCTTACTTAATACAAAGGGCTGCCACTTTAGTTAAGAAACGCTTTCATATATACCAATATTATACCAATTATTTTATGGTTTGACCAAAGTTTCATGAATTAATTTTAATTTTTACTAATGAAAAATAAGGAATTTCAAAATAAATTTATAATATATCAAATGAATTCATTTTAATATTTGAACATCTATTAATACTATCACTTTACACACATCACTTTTAAAAGCATTTAAAATAAAATAGTGAATAAATTACATTGGAACTTGTTTTTTTATTTCTACACTTTCATATAGCCAAACAATATTTCTTACTGTTTTCTAACTAAATTTGTTCAAAGATGGCTACCATTCTGATTGTGTGCAATGAGTGCAAAGTCTTACAGAAGGAAAGCACAATGAAAATGGAGGAAAGTAAAAGTGGACAAGAAAGATACTTTAGATTGTGATGTTAAGTTAGGTTCACTAATAAAGTCAAAAATTATGTAGTGCATTCAAAAAGGTTAACTTGACAATTGGAAGCAAAGTAATGTATGTCAAAATACAAGTTTGAAATTGTAGTTTTGTTATTCTAACCATTATTATTGTAAGATACCACAATTAGGTATAAATTACCCTATGATGGAGACAGTGTCACATATATGGGTTTCCTATATATCTTTTCTTTTCATTCTCCAACAAACCTGACCAGTTTCTCATTGAAATGCATCCAACTTTGTCCTCAAATTCGTTCCATATAAGTCAATGCCCCTTGCCAAAAGTATTAAAGAAAAGAATAGTGAAGAACAAAGACTTTATATATGGACTCCCATGAAAAATAGAGAACACAAACTATGAATGATTTCATTTATGGACACTGATATTTTGACACCATTTTTTCTTTATTATCATTTGATAATATCCCTCATAAATATTTACTTTCTCTTCTAAAAATATAAAAGTTAATTTTTGTTAAGACTATTTTACCTTTATACAAGTTGTCAAATAGTCGTGAAATGGTGTCCATCGATATTCTTCCTTCATTTAAAGAGTTTACCAATTAAGCATTAATTAAAGTAGGTGGTGGGACAATTTAAAAGAAACTTCAAATGCTACATGGTACACATAAATTTAAGTAATTGAATATACAAAACTAAAAGGTTTAATTAATCGTATAGTACTCAGTTTGAGGCTAGTGTGTCAAATAGGTATCCGGTTTTAAAAAAGTGTCAATTGCATCTTAACTTTTGAAAAAATGCTTCAATTAGGTTCCTTTCAGACAGAGTTGACTAACGCCGTTAGTCAACGTGCCACGTGTCAATCTGTGGTTTTTTTTATTTTTAAAAAAAAAATTAATTTTTTTTTTTAATTTTTTAATTTTTTTTTAAATTTTTTAAAAAAAATAAAATAAAAATGCCATGTGTCAAGTCTCTTTGTGTGACACATGGCATTGTTAGTCCCACGTGGCATTGCAATGCCACGTGTCAGTATCACTATCAGATGTCATTATGTTGATTTCGATTTAGTCCCCATATATTTCTTTTTGTTTCAATTTAGTACCTAAGTATGTATATCTGATTTAATTTTGTCCCATTTTTTTTTTAATAATTAAAATATTTTTGTAATGCATTTTTTATATGATTAAAAATAATTAAGTATAAATATTTTTACAAAATTAAGTACTAATATTTATAATGTTTCTCTCAATTTCATACCAAATTTATTATTTGTATAAATGTTATACTAATATTTTTTATTAAAAACAATTTTTTAACATATTACTTTATTAATTACTTTTTTATTAAGTACTCATGTTTTGTTAATTTTTATTTTTTTTTTCAAAATAGAACAATATTGTGTCCTACTAATTTTAAATCAAAATTTCTATTGGTATGAATGTAATACTAATTTTTTTTATTAAAAGTGACTTAATAAAATTACTTTTACCACTAAATTTTAATATAAATATCAAATACTTAATTTTTGTAAAACTTTTATACTTAATTACTTTTAATTTTATAAAAAAAATATTTTAATTATTAAAAAATATTAGGTCAAAATTGAATCAAACACACATAAGTAGGTACTAAATTGAAACGAAAAAACATAAATGGAGACTAAATCGAAATCAACACAATGACATCTGATAGTGATACTGACATGTGGCATTGCAATGCCACGTGGCACTGACAATGCCACGTGTCACACAGGGACTTGACACGTGACATTTTTATTTATTTTTTTAAAAAAAAATTAATTTTTTTTAAAAAAAATCAAAAAAACCACAGATTGACACGTGGCACGTTGACTAACGGCGTTAGTCAACTCTGTTTGAAAGGGAGCTAATTGGAGCATTTTCCAAAAGTTGGAATGCAATTGACACTTTTTTAAAATCGGATACCTATTTTACACACTAGCCCCAAACTGGGTACTATACTATTAATTAAACCAAACTAAAATGAAGTTTGTCTCTCCAATTTATCTCTCTCTTTGTGAATTGAAGTCCTTCATCCACTTTATGCGTCTTTCTTCTTGTTTTTTCTTCGAAGAATATTAGAAGAATGTAATTTATATGGATTAGGTGATAGATTTATTATGAGTAATTCATGATTCACTCTTATACTTTTATTATGTACAAATTATGATTTTTTTTTATGTCTTCAATTACTTTGTACAAACTCATTATAATTTGATTTATTTACTTATTTAAGTGGATTATTGTTGGGGTAATATGATCTATATATTGTGTCATGTATATAATAAGTGAATTTATTTACTTTTAGTCTCTCCTCCAAACACTCTCTAAATATCAGTGCTTTGGTGTGTGGTGTTCATCCAAACCCAGTGAAGCCTTTCTTGTAAACATCGACACACACATTATCAATCACAAAAAGTCTTTTTTTAAGGCTAATATTAAAATAAATAAATAAAAATTAACAAAATGTACGTAATTATTTTAAAAGAATTTAATTAAATTTTAAGTTTATTATAAATTTGGCTATGTTCATTTGAGTTCTTAGTAAAATTTGGTGATGTCAAAGAAAAATTATATTTTTCAATTCAGTTCTTGCAATTTAATTTTTTTATTGACTTAATGATATAATAGTTATCTTACATTGTTACATAGTCACTTGTTATTATATGTTATTTTATAGTTTTATAATTTTACAATTTTATAATTTTGTAATTTTATTTTCATCACCAATTTCTGTAACTACAATTTCTAATTTTTTTTTACAATTTAGCATAAATAGATTCTTAACCCCACTCGCAATTTCTTGAACAAAAAATTTCCAACCATCTCTCCATTGACAAATAATCAATAAAGAAGTTTCGAGAAAGGTTAGGGACATTCAACAATATTGTCATGTGATTCAATAGCTAAAAAAATGTAATTATCTTTAACATTTAAAACCTCCAAAACATTGTTGCAATCCCTACTTTGTGACAAAAGAAAAAAAAAACCCATAAAAAATTGAACTTGAGTTTCACACTTCATAGGTGCACAATGTATAACACAGAGGTAGGGATCGAACTGAGAAGTTGGTTTTGCAAAAGTAAAAACATCTAAAGTATCAATGTGGTTCGGAGGGTGAAAGGAAGAAATGTGGTAAAAGCGTTATCCTTTGTGGTGAGTTGCATCAGAGATTGCAAGTGAAGTTAAAAATTTAGTTATGTTGGATTGAAAGAAAAAATAAAAAACTTATAATGATTGAAATTAATGATAATAATTATGATATAAGTAAGAGTGTCAGCTGACCCGCCAACAACAAACAAGCGAGCTAAGTCAGATATTTCAGCTCATCAATCTGATACAGTTTGATACATCTGGCTCGCTAGGCCACAAAGCGAGTTGGATTGGACCAAATTCGTTTCTTTTTTTCAATTTTGTTTTTGTTCTTCATTGCGCCTTAATTTATGGTTTTGTTAAGTTTCTTCTTCCCACTACGCGACTCCATTTGGAAAGCAAGACTCCACAGGTATGAAGGTCACCAATGATAACGAAACTTACCCACGATAGATTCGATTCCCTTCCCTTTTTCGATTCACCCTAATTTGGTGAACCTGCAATGAATCGATGAAGATCTGATTTATGTTAGGATTTTTGTTTATTTTGTAACAGTACCCGAGAGCATGGTACTACAATCATGGTATGTGTAACATGCATATTCAGTGATCTGAATGAGTATTATGTTCATGTGAAGCGATGTGTTTGGACACCTGAGGATCAATATAGTTTAGGTCAAGCTTAAAGTACAACCTTGAGGCTTATTATTGATTGCTGGTTTGGCATATATTTAGTGTGGTGACAAATCTTAAGCATCTCATAATAGATTTTGTTTGTTTTCCTATGTGTTATGATATTAATGCATGATGTTGGAATTGACCTTCAGTTGCACCATTGAACAAATTTGATGGTACAAAAGATAATAAGTGAGTGAATCAGTTTCTGGTGGGAAGTGTGGTTCTTTGTTTGTACCCAGTGAAACAAAAAAATTGCCTGTGGAGATTAGGCAAAACCAATTGAGTTTATAAAAAAAATTCAGCCCATTCAGAAACTTACCCATTTTATAAAACTGAAAAAAAAAATCAAAATTTTCGCCTTAAATCAATTTATTTTATTACATTTGGATTAAATTTAAATTAAATATAAATTGAAATTTCAAAAAATACAATCCTCCACCAATATGATATGAAATTTAAAAAATACAATGTATACCCTCCACTAATGAAGCACGACTATTTTATCTCTGTTCCAACTTTCATGCGTTTCATATCTAAATAATAAGACTTTTTCTTATCTCAAATAATTGCTGAACAATAAGGTTATAAAATGGCTAGGGAACTTATAATTAAACTCCATCATTACATCTGTTCACACAAAAAACTAAACACATCACTTCATGTTTTTGCATTGTTTTGACCCTGGGGTCTCTAGTACTGAACCAAACACACCATCATGTACAGCACAGATTACGTTGAGACACGAAGCCCAATAGAGGAACCATTCCCACAAGCTAACCCACCCAAACTGAGTTCTTTGACCTAAAAAGACACTTGATCCAAAACTTCCCCTTTCTTATGTAGGCACCTACATATTAAAAAGAAACCGTTTTTGACATTTTTGGAGTGAAATAAAAAATATCTTATCAAAGTTGGAAATATTAAGAAAAAATAGCTCCTACACTGTACAATTCAAAAGTCATTATACAATCCAAAAATCTTACTTTCTTACTTTAAGGGGAAAAAACATTAATTTCATATTACATAATCCAAAAATATTTTTTGCCTTCTAAATTGCACAAAAATCCCTCTTGACTTCGAGATTGCACAAATCCCAAAAGGGCAAAAGCAATTTTTTATTTTATTTTGGGGTGCAGGAGAAAATTCATGGACGTGCAGGAAGAAACTTCCCTCGATGTAATAACCATACGAATTTATTGAACTTTGGAAATGACAATATCATTAAAGCCCAGCCTAGTATTAATTACCTTCACGGCATATAACAATATTAAAATCTGACACGAATCTACCATAACTGAAAGGAAGGATTTTGAAATATTACACATTTTCACATCCCAGAGCCATATATTATTCCAAGGCCCTTTCTATTAATCAATTAATGCATCCATTTAAGACAAGCAAGTATAAAAAGTTTAACTACTAATAATAAAGTACATCTAAAGTTGAAAACATTATAGCAGCAAAAGAAGGAACAGGGTAAAAGTCCTAAAACAAGATAAAATACCACGATCACTGCCTTGATCTTGACTCTGCCCGTCTAGCTTCGTCTGGAGTAGAAGGGAACAGCTCCACATACCTTGATCCTATGGTCATTTTATCCTTGGACATTGCCCTCTTGGCCTCCTCAGCAGAAACAAACTCCACATATGCCTCTCCAGTGGCTTTCCCATCAGGGCGACATGCAATGTGTACCCTGTCTTCTATCAGATTGAAATCTTTAAAGAATTCAACAATTTGAGATTTTGTCACTTGGAAGGGAAGGCCACGCATCTTCAATATCTCAGTGTACTCCATTTGATCTTTATCACTGAACCTCTTTGACCGGGAGGGTGGAGGACTACTACCATGGTAATCGTTATCATATATTCCTTCGTAATTGATCTCAGCAGCAACAGCATTATAATAATCCTGCTTCTTACACCTGAACACTTCTACATAACGGCGACCCATGTTCTGGCGATCTCTCTGCAAAGCAAACTCAACTTGCATTGCTCCTGCAAATACCACGAAGGCCTCTCCTGAGAACCGTCCACTCTTGTTGACCAGCAACACATCGACAATGGTCAGTCCAGCAAAAAACTTCAAGATGTCAATGTCGGTACAGTTGAATGGAAGCCCCCTGAGACGAACCACAGGAAAGGGAGGGGGCTGAAAGCCACCAGCATATCCATAAGGTAAGCTGCCTGTCCCGCTGCTCACTGCGAAGTATGGATTTGATTCCATCATTCTTTGTCTCTTTGAGCCAACCTCGTACCCGTCCGAAACCCCCCCGCTTCCCAACATTGCCCTTCAAATTTCCATACCCAAAAAAAAACAATCCCCCACTCAACATGTTAATAAAGCCAAACCCAACCCTCTTTTCCCTGACACTTAATTTTAATTCCTATTACTCATAATATTCATCACAACACCCACAGCCAAACATCGGAGAGAAAAAAAATAACAACAGATCAATCAGACCACCATTAGAAACAGAGAGAACCACACCAAGACCACAAAAAATTATATTCAACACATTCATTATGCAGGACATATATAAAAAATCAAAAGATAGAAAAGTTTGCACAAATTCAATCATAAGCTGTGCAAGATTAATACTTAATAGTGAAGTAATATACCAAATGTTACACTAACACGGCTTAAAAGGCTAATTGATTTAAAAAATCATGTAAACACAAAATAAGCACAATGTGATTGATTGCAACAACACGTTATTGACCTTGACCAGTAGGTTGAAAGAAAATTAGACATGCTCAGAGACTCCATATCATATGAGGCATACTATAGGATATTAAATTATTCAAAATAAAAAAACACAAAAAATTAAGAGAGAAAAGAAAGCATATTCGTGGCCTGAGACCTGATAGATATGTTGTTTGGCGAACCCAACCCAGCAAAGCTCACACATAGGAAGTCAATACAATTTCATGCAACAAACAACCCCAATCACCCTATAACCAAAGCACATATCCATATAAACAATAAAATCAAAGAAAATTAAATGCAAACACGATTTCTAATCATAAGCACCACCACACGGAAATAAAACCCCATAAATTACTAAAAGAACAAAGAAATTGGAAGGAAAAGGCACACAGAATAAAAAAGATGAAGTTAGGTTGACATACCCTCGGGGACCATACATGTTACCAAGATCGCCGAAAGATCGAGCGAAAGGCGCTTCCGTGGACGGAGGAAGACGATACGGATCCAGCGCTACAATCAGACGAGAGAGGAATCGTAAATTGAACTGCAAACCCTAACTAGGGTTACACGCTTCTACTTCTTCGCCCAACACACTGCGCACCCCCTTCAAGGTTTTCGGTTTTAGTGTTTTCCCCCTTTACCTTGTTTCTAATTTATTCAAGTTTTTTTTTTTAACCGTGTTGTTACTAGACATATATTATATAGTGCCGAATTGGACTTCAATGACAAAATTGCTCTCCTCTGTGGATCCTGAGCGTTGGATGAAAGGGTAATATAGGAAATATGTATAAATAAATTATATTTTGGTTAACCAGTAATAGCTAAATTTCTGAAAGAATAAACTATTTTATTAGTGAAAGAATGATTTTCTGGTTTTAATTTTTATTAGACTATTTTACAAGTTAATTATAATGTTTGAATTTCAAATATCATTTGTTATTAAATTATTAATAAAATGTAATTATCTTTTTTGTACGTTTAATAAATAAATCAGGATATTTTTTATGTATAACAAAACATAGATTTTTGGTTCTTTTATCTACTAAAATCTGAATATATTAGAATCAAAATGTTCAATTTTCAAAAACTTTTTTTTCATCAAATCAAGACCAAATACATAAACCTCGCAGAAAAAGAAATCGATAAAATGGTCACTTTTTAATATTTTAAAGGGTCTCGTTAACTAGTATTCTAAGATACTTGTTAAAGTAATTAATATGCCTTAAATTTTATAAAAAATAGAAAGATAAGTATAATATTAAATTAAATATGACTTAATCATCATTAATGAAATTTTATTTAATTTAAAAAACAAAATTGTCCATAAATATAGTATATGTGGGTTTCATATTTTATTTAATGTTCAACGATAAAAATTAAAAAATAAATATAATAATAAAATAAGAAAGTTTAAATTGACATAACAACCAGAAAAAAAAATGTTAAACATAAAAGAAAATTATAAAAAACAACTAAACTATCAATTTTTTTGTAAAACTTAAAGACACACTTTTTAGACGGTCTTACATTTGAAATTTTCACTTTAAAAAACTCTTGAAGTGTCACTAAAAATATTTTTTTCTTTTTAATAGAGACTTATAAATTTTAAAGTTATTATTTTATATGTTATTAATTTAAAAGGATATTTTTATTTTTATAAAATTTGTTATATACATTTATAATATCTTAATTAATATATTTAGTTATTTAAACTTTCAATATAAAATAAAAAAATTAATGCAAATTAATTTTCTTTAAGGTCAGCATTTTTCTATTTTAAATCGGAAAATTTTCAAATAAGATAAATTTCAGGATGTAAAATCCTTTGCGCATGACAGGCAGAAAATAACACATATTTTTGTTATGGCGATAGAGTGCATCCAAGGAAGAAAGGAAAGGGAGAGGCCCAAAGTTTTCAAAGTCATCATTAATATCATTTGTGTGAAATTGATTATACTGCATAAAAATTTATATGAAAAGTACAAAAATAATTAAGGATCTTACTAATTAAAGATAATTTGTATAAAAAGTGCAAAACTAGTTAAAGATTTTCACTACTAATTAAAGATAATTAATATGTATCAAGTTTATAAAAATGCATAATTAAATATGATATTAAATAAAATTTGACTTAATAATTATTAATATAATTTTATTTTATTTAAAAAATAAAAATATTTTTATTCAGATATATTTGATATTTTATTTAATGTTCATCAATAAAAATTAAAAAATAATTAAATAATTATATTTTAATATTATTTAATATAATTAAATATAAAAAAGAAATAAATTAACAAAATAAAAAATAAATAGTGTTAAATATCTAAAAAATTTACAAAAAAAAGAAAAAAAATTTATTTTTATTTTTTTAGTAAAAATCTTACAAATTCCAAAACTTTTTTCTATATTAATAAATTGTTGTCTAAAAATTTAAAAAAATATTTTTATTTTTATTAAATTATCAGAATTTCTAAAATTTCTATTATTTTAATTAATCTACTTAATTATTTTAATTTTGAATATAAAAATAATATGAAGAATGCATATTAACTACTTTTTAGTCTGTAGATGCCGATTAGCATTCTCTCTCGTATAATTAATTATACCTTTCATTATTTGGAAAAAATAGTTGATAATTCTATATATTTTTAACATATAATTTAGTTATAGATATTTTACTATAATTATAATTAAATGTGTAAATATAAATTTATTTATAATAAATAAAGTATTAAAATTTCATTCAATTTTAGTGTATTTAGCACAAATGATTTCAATTTTTTTCTTTATTTTTTGTTTTTTTTTCCTTTCTCTTTCTTACTGTTTTTTTGGAGTGAGAATAGAAACCATGACTGTTTGAAACATTTTTTCTTCTTTGTACTGTTTATTGGTATGTGTATCTTTTTATCTTTTTATTAAAATTTTAGTAAGAAACTGATTTTTGAAACATACTTTTTAAAAATGAACCCAATGTTTATAATAAAAAAAGTTATTTTACAGAAAAGAATTTTTTCAAGATATGAGAGATTACATAACGGGAAAATGGGTTTCTATAATCATATTTATAAAAATTGGGGATTACTTAGCTTAGTATTTATGCGGTGGTGATCAATCAAAACTTTTCACATGATTAAGAAATTGAAAGACATTTATACTTAATATATTCTTTTATTTTTATTAAATTAATCAATTTTAATTTTGGATTTTATCAAAAATAATATTTCCATCGTTATAAAAATCGAGATCACGTTATTAAATTCTTTTAAAATGTTTAAATTTTAGTGTATATTATTTATGTTTAAAAAAAAGGAAGGGAATTACACAGAACATGTGTAATGTTCTAGGGGATTGTTGTAGGGTAGTGGGATTGTTGACTATCTAATTTTTACTTTTTAAATAAAAATTCAAATTTATTTTCACTTTAATATTTAATGGGTATTTCACATGCACTTTATCAATATTCGAATTCATTTTTTAATTATTTTATATATTAATTAAATAATTATTTTACAAAATAATAAAAATTACAATAAAATAAATAAGATATTATTAAATATCCAATATAAAAATTATACATATTATCTTTTATTCAATGTCAAATATTATGAAAGAAGTTATAATTGTATAAATGTAAAATAAAATATCAAATAAAATTTGGATAAAGATAAATAATTATAAAATATAATAAAAAAATTAAATAGGTAATATTGTTATAAAATTAAAGGTAATAAGAGAGAGAAAAGGAGATGAAGAATAGAGAATGAGAGAGGAGGAAGTAACTCCTGTTTTGTATGTGTGTCGTATCCAATTGAGCGTGAAGACATTTTTTTTTCTACCTAAGAACAACGTTCTACATTCCTCAACCGAGGTTCTTTCTAATCTTTTTCTCATTCACAAACTTTATCTTATATTTTTTTTTTGATGATAATTGTTTAATTTTTTTTTCTCTGTCTTATTATTATTATTTGATTTCAGTAATTTCATACATGAAATTTGATTATATTAATATTTTATGTGCTAGTTCTAAAACATGTCAAATCTTGCAAAGCTTGAATTTGCGACCCTTGATATTTTGGGGAAGAATTATTTATCATGGATTTTAGATGCTGAAATTCATCTAGATACAATGGGTATGGGTGATGCTATTAAAGAAAGAAAAATAAAGCATTTGAGCAACTAATTTGTTCCTACGAGAACAATATTGTGAATAAAGATTTCACAAATATTATGAATTTATTTCATACATTTGTATGGCTGGACAAAGCAATAAAGATTTTGATGAAAAATCATGAGATCTGCCTAATTTGCTCCATTCCCAGAAGTGAATGCAACAATAAATATTATGAATTTATTTCATGCCTCTGTATGGTTGAACAAAGCAATGAACTTTTGATAGAAAATCATGAAGCATGTCCAATAGGTTCTTGGTTCTGCTCCATTCCCAGAAGTGAATGAAGCAACATTTGATTTATATTTTCATGATCATGATCATGATCATGATATTGATTATGGACATGGTTATAAAGAAAATTTCAAAGACACATTTTGTCACCAGAAGTGGCACAATATTGTGAAAAATGGAAAAGGGAAATGTGAAAATATTGACAAAAAGAAAGATCAAAGTTATATTATCATTACAGTGGTAAAAGTCATTTGAGTTGTACTTATTGTACACCAAAGCATCTTACAAATAATGAGAAGAACAAAGAAACACATTTTGCTTATGAAGATGGTGATTTTAATTATGGCCATATAGATACTACTCATCTTGATATTGGTGATTTCTTTTCTAAACCTGGTGGAAGTATTGATCACCATATTGGTGATGGGAGTGTTAGAAAATAGTTTTATTTTATTTTATATTATGTTATTAAATTTTAAGACAATGTTTTATATTTAATTCATGTTGCTTTTTTTTATATGTATAAGATTTTATGATTTTATGAATAAAATCCTCTATTTTTTCTTCTTCTCCTCTTACAAAGTAATCTCTAATATTGATATTTATGTTTATATGAAGAATGAATATTGGCATTAACACCAATGATGAGGATCTGTGCCTTGCTAATAGTGCAACAACTCATACAATTCCAAGAGTAATAAATTTTTCTCTTGTTTGGTAATGCGAGAAGTCAATGTTAGTACTATTTCTGGTACTACAAATATAATTGAAGGCTTTGGAAGAGCTACTGTACTTCTACCGAGAGGTACAAGATTGAATATTAAAAATGCATTTTATTCTCCTAAGTCCAATAGAAACTTATTAAGTTTCAAGGATATTCGTCTAAATGAATATCATATTGAGACAAATAATGAAGGAGATATTGAATATCTTTATATCACTCAAATTGAGTCAAATAAAAAATGTGTATTGGAGAAATTATAAGCCTTTTCTTATGGCTTGTACTACACATATATTAATGCGATTGAAACGCATATTATTGTAAGCCAGAAGCTTACAAATAAGAATGAATTTCTTGTTTAGCATGATCGGTTGGGTCATCCTGGATATATCATGATGCGAAAAATAGCTAAAAACTCATGTGGACATTCACTTAAAAGTCAAAAACTTCTTCAGTCCAATGATTTCTCATGTACTGCATGTTCGCAGGGAAAGTTGATAATAAGACCATCACCAGAAAAAATTAGAAATGAGTCAATCTCATTTTTAGAACGAATACAAGGTGATATTTGTG
>Ga0214543_1000733_pt1 | contig 58202 bp, 22 predicted proteins | sample CNSS2metaG_FD_160094 | JGI IMG/M metagenome (GOLD analysis project Ga0214543, IMG submission 160094) | Root nodule microbial communities from cowpea collected in UCLA plant growth center, Los Angeles, California, USA - CNSS2 | ecosystem: Host-associated > Plants > Roots > Nodule | place: USA...
GTGAAGAAATTGTTAGTTATTTTTTTTTATAGCTTTCTATTTCTAAAAAAAAAGTATTCAAACCCTAGTGTTGGTTTCCTAAAATCTCACTTTTTTACAATAATAAAGGTTATTTACTTTGATGTTTCTGTGTCAACAATTTTTTTTTTTATAGTACCATTTATTTTTCTTCTGGTATAATTTTCGGGTAAAAAAAATATTTAGCACTGCATAATATAAGTAGAAATAGGGTTGTAAAATTCAGCCTGAAACATCGTTGAATTCTTAAGAAAGACCCTTTGGGAAATTCTTTCTATTTGAAATTGATTCAATGCCGTTTGTTTTAGGGCACGCAGTTAGTGGTGTTTGGCATTTCACTTTTGTTTCTTGCTTTCAATTATTGAGATGGAATGAGTGTGAGCCATAGAATTCTGTGAGAACATGAATATTAAGAGTAGAAGATAGACTTGGTCAGTTTTTGGAATTTCAACTTTCAGATCCTTTTCATTACACCACCATTGACCTTGTCTCTTTAGTTCAATGAAATTAAGGTTACAAGCAGCGACAAAAATAAGAACATGACACAGAAAATTATAAGGGACAATCTTTTGTCACATGAAGGAACAAACACGCGTATAGAAAACTAGACATAACCATATCTTTAACTGTTACTAACTTAACCCTGTCTTTACGTCACAAAAATGACTGTTGTTTAAAAAAAAAAATTAACTGTCATGGAATTATTATTATTATTATTATTGTATATGACTATTTCTTAATTTTAGATTTATTACTTTCTAAACTAATACACGTTTTATGAAGAATTTTTATTAGTTGTGTATGAATTAAAGTCCATGAGTTTGACTAGTTATATTTTTCTAGTATTGAAAATTATAAAGCATGTTCTTTAATTTTCGCGACGGAGTACAAGTCAACATTATTATTCGATGTAAAACACAAATGAAAATTATATATAAAAAATATTTTTAAAATTCGAAAAGATATATTTAAGAACAATTGTGAAGTTGGTTGGAAAGAGCCATGAAGATAGACCTGGCCTTGGGTCTTTCTGTGCCACTCGTAGTTCCAGCTGTTTTTTTTTTCTTTAGCACTTTGTTTAATTTGAAATAATAATCAAATATATATATATATATATATATTCATTTTTATTTATGAAAATTTATTAGGTTAGTAACAATTATAATATTGAGTGTGATGTTATGTTTATGTTATTCTCTGCTAAAAAAATTGATTTTTTATCTTGATGGCGATTAATGACTTTGTATATAATTGTAACAATATCCATAATTATTCTTTAGGTGAGTTAATTTTGTAGCTTATGCCAATGATTTAAATATTCTACGTGAAATTTTCAGAATGTTGTGAAAGCAACTAAAATAAATGATTAATATACTTTTGTAAGTATTCAAGTTACCTTTGTTAATACTTAAGACATTAATTTTTATTAATTTATCCTGTTTAAACTTTTTTTTTTCAAAAATATAAGTGACCATGGTAATGCCATTTACTTCAATTGTAAATTTTATGAATTAACTTTATTTACTTTCAAACAGATTTTATAAACAAGTTTACGCAATGAAAATAAAATCTATATTATATCACTTTTCATCTAAACTAGAAAATCAAATCTTTCTGTATTAATTAACTTAAAATAATAACTGTCTGCGTAAAATTTACGATGAGTTTGTTTACTTAGCACAAGAATACTTACTCTTTTTTTAGATGTTTGTTTATTTTTTTAAGAAAATAAATAAATAATTTACATATGGCAATTAATTCATTGCCAGAGAAGTACAAGTAGTTTATTCTTCCTTATCTAACCTACAGAAATTTCATTTATATGTATTTGTATAATCGTCTCTCATATTCAAAAAATCTTAAACATATAAGATAAATTTTATTGGATTTAATAAGAAAAATATACACTCTAACGTCTAATGCAAAATTTTTAACAATTACTCTTTTTTAATTTTGGCAGTGATTTTAAGGACTAACATAAGATAATGAAAAAAATTGGATATAAAATAACAATTAAAAAGGTAAAAACATTGTTTCTTAAATACTCATCCTTATCCAATGCAATAAAAGCTAAATATTATTAATTTCTCACTACCATCTATTGGTTTGTACAATTATTGGGTTTTGTTTAGAGAAAAAAAGGACACCGCAGTGACGTCATCCTATCTCACTGTCAAACGTCATTGCTTACTGAAGATTGCAGTCCAGTCAACATCTGTAATATCTTCAATACCTCGTTTCATCTTGATCATGCATCAAATTATAATATATCTTCTCATACGAAAAATAATAAAAATATATTACGTGAAATACAATATTTAAATCTAATTTATTTATAATAATGAAATCTCAAAAAGTTTTGAATATATTTATCTGTTTAAGTATTTTTATTTTTATATACAAATAAAAACACATAAGTTTAGACGTATGTCTATATCCATTTTTAAGTATTTTTATTTTTATTAAAATTATTATTAAAATAAAAAAAAATTTTACTAAATTTATAAAAAGTAATTTATAATAATAAAATAAAATTAATAGTAAAATGTATACATATAAAAAAAGTTACCAAACTATTACCAAAAGTTATTTTATTAATTAATAATTATAAATATACTATATTACACTAATAAAAAAAGACAAGTTATATTGAATTTAGTTTGTGTATTATTAATGGGAGTTTTGTTTAGTTAATTTTTACTAACATAAAATGCAACTCTATATTTTTTATGTAAATAATATTATGGAGGTAAAATGATTGTTTTAATCACAATGATAACACCATCGAAATGGGAAACGCGTAAAAGAACGAGGACACTAAACTGATTTATAAAAATACAAATATACAATATTAATTAAGGTTAAATATAATTTTAGTTAATGTAAAATTATTATTTAAAATTTTAAAATATTATTTTAAAAATAATGGATATAATTTTTTAATTTCATCTTGTTAAATCTTTTTTTATGAGTTAAATTATTTTTAAGACTAATATTTAAATTAGAATATGTCAAATTGTGTACATGATAAAAAAATATAACATAATTTAATTATTATTCATTTATTTTTAAAGTTAAAAATCAAGTTATATCAAATATTTAAACAAGAACGAATTACATTTTTACACTAAAATTTAGCGATTATATTGATTAGATTAACTCAGATCATCAAATATCGTGTTTTATAAATTAAAATAATTAAAGTATAATATTATTTAAAAACATAATCGACCTTAGTATTTACCTGCTAATTTCTTATATGACTTAAATAATAAACTATAGAGATGTCGCTTTTATCCATAGAATATAAAGTTGTTTATTTCAGATAAGATTATCTGGTATCAGGTTCCGAACTGAGAACTGTTAATGAAGTTATGCTTATAATCCCAATTAATTTTACATAACACGTGCTTAAACTTTCTATCTTTAAAATGAAAGTTAACAAAATTACACTATACGAAGATTAATTATGAACCGCCATAATTTTTTTTAAAGACAACAACAAAATCAAATTTTAAAAAATCTTGCTAATAATATTATCAGGACTGTATTTGAATTAGATAATGCTTTTCATAGAATTATGTTAATTCAGTACGTGTGAGTTATTGTAAACATTTGTTTATTTTTTATTTACACAAAAATCAATTTTCTGAGAATAATCACTACGGATAATCAATTCAATAATTTTGATACAACTTTTCATTTAGTCTGTATTTATTATTAAATAATTTTAAATAAAAATAAAAAAATTTAATAAAAATATAAACGTATAAAAAATCAAATTATATTATTTATTATTTTATAAAATAAACATTTATATTTTAAAATGAAAGTTAAAAATTAATTCTTATAAATGTTCAAAGACGCCATCCAATTAAAAGACAAAATAATTGTCGTCTCCAAGGGTTCCAAATCGATGATGGATATGTAATAGAAACAGATAATCGATAAGAAATAAATAATTGGAGACTGCAATTAAATCCTCACCGTTCATTCACTCTTTTTAAATTCATATCTTATAATATCTTTTAAAATATATTCTCAAACACATTACTTTTCATTCCAAAAAAAATTATCTAAATGGAAGAGTGAATTTTTTTCTAATAAAATTATTTTAAAAATAGTATATTTATATTATTGGTAAGGCTTAATTGAAATTTAAGTATCTCGTTGAAAGTCAAATATAATTTAAAACTTCTTTGTATGTATAAAAGGTTAAGAACACTATTCTCAGTTTCAGAAAGTTGATTCATTTTGTTTCTCACAACTATTTCCTTTTCTTCTCCTTCCTCCATAGCCTCTTCCAAATCTAGACCAAAAGAAACAATTAAAGCAACAGAGAAATTCAAAGAAAAACCAAGAGATAGATACTGAAAATGAATAACATGTTTTATTCTGAATCCCAGAGTGTCTCAGAAAAGAAGAAGAGAGAGATAATGGAAGAAATTATTAAGGGTGAAAAAGCTGCTATTGAGCTGAAGATTCTGCTTCAGAAACCCTCTGAGAGTGAACCTTTGCTCTCTTATCACCAACTCGTGGCCAGTGTCCTCTCATCTTTCACACAATCTCTTTCTATTATTTACTCTTCTTCTTCTTCAGAACCCAGTTCAGCAGATGGGGTGCCTCATCGGAATCTTCTGAATCCCACCGGATATATCTCGCCGGAGACCGGTTCCGGCAATGATCCAACGTCTGGACATTGCAGTGAGAAGAGATCCCAAAAGGGTGGGAGAGGTCGCTACATTAGACGGTTAACTTCTTCACATTTTCTCTTTCTCGATCACCATACGCTGCTTTTCTTAATCACACCGACACATATGTTTTGTAGTTCAAACAACAAACCCTTCTTTGGTCTCACAAATTTGGTTAAGGTTTGAGGATTTGGGAAGTGTACGAAACACATAGAGAGTGTGTCATGTTTAACGTTCATTAAAGTTTTAAGAATAGAAGTTGGATTTTCCTAGGTTATAACTTATACATATATATGTTGGATTTGATGATTTTGTTATATATATATATATATATATATATATATATATTTTACATGATGATTTCTGTTAGTTGAGGGTCAGATCCAAGAGGGTTAATATATATAACTCCTTGCTATTTTTCAAACATGCATTTTACAGATTCTATGTTATGTTCTCTTTTCTTTATACATATATCTAAAACATGTTTTATATTCTTTATATTAACACATGTTGTGTTCTGGTTTGTTGTTGTTGTTGTGTAGCAAGGGTGCACCGACAAAGACTACACTGTCTTGCACCACTGATGATAAGTATGCATGGAGGAAGTATGGACAAAAGGGAATCCAGAATTATAAATATCCTAGGTATATTGTATATCGTTTTTTCTTTATGATCTTATTTTTATATTTTATTCCAAAACACGATCATCTTTATATACCTTTCTTTGGTGTCTTTCAAGTTGAATATAAACAAATAATTTTGTATAATTCTGTATATAGGAGTTACTTCAGGTGCAGTTACAAACATGATCAAGGTTGTAACGCGACCAAACAGGTGCAGCTGGAACAAGAAAACCCACGTATGTATCGAATTACGTACATCGATCTTCACACATGCAATGATATTCCTAAGGTTACACACAAAACCGTAGATTCTTCCACTGGGGAATCGTCTCTTCTGCATTCTGATCGTGGCTCCAATGAAATGGATCATCTCATTAGCTCACCAAACTTAGCTATGAAACCAGAGTTTCCCAGAGAAACTCACACATCAAGTGATCTTCATGATCACAGGTTATTAGAGTCTAGCATGTGGTTAGAATATTGGAAGGAATCTGAACCATTCAACTCTACCATAATGCCCTTAACGAAGGCATCTGATAACAGTGCAGAAAATGCGTATTCATGTGCAGACATTCAAAATCTGGACATGGATTTTGGTGGGGTGGCATCTGTTCTTTTGGACTCTCACTTTCACTTCGATGAAGATCTGTTCTTTTAGTAATATTGTTCTTGGTTTCCAGTGCTTTGTTGTTGGGATGGAGATTGTTGTATATGTAAACATTTTTCTTAATAGCATCATAATAATTGTCATTGGAGAAGAATACATATAATAATATAGTTGATCAATTTGTTCCTCCAATAATACTCCATCTTCTATACGTTCTACTGAACATTATTTGTAATATTTTAATTTCACGTATTAAGGCTGGCTGAATTATTACAAATCAGATATTAAGTGAAAACAAGGTGACACTAAGCTCTTAACTAAATTGCTTCACACAGACTATACATCACACAGGTTGCTCTGCACAACCATCCCTAACAAAATTCATCTTGAATTCTTAAATGTCACATGCAAAACCAAAACACTTCACACACAGTATATTTCTTAAAAGACCAAAAAGAATAATAAAAAATAAATATATTTTGTTTAATATTTTTATGAGAAAAGATTGTACACCTCTTCGTCCTGAATCCACTCTGATAGTCAAACATACCAGAAAAGAGAGAAAGCAAAAAAAAAAATTTTAAAAGTTTTTATTACGAAATGAAACTTTAGTTAATGTCAAATATATTTATAGTTCAATTATAAATAAAATAATCGAGTTTTATCATTAAAACCATTTACTATTCTTAAATTATTTTTTAGTTCTTAAATTATTCATTCAATTTAAAATATAAAATAATTTACAAAGAATCATCTACAAAATAGAAATTTTTTTTTTTTTATTAAGTGTTTCATAAGTATGTAAAATTTTCCGTTTTAAGAAGTGTGAAGTTGGGTGGAAAGAGAAATTAATGTAGAGCCTATAGTCTCCGTCTTCTTTTGGTCTTTGGTCTTTGTTTTATTTTTTTCTTCCTTCCTTCTTTCTTTCCACGTTTTTTTTTTTGTCTTCAATAATAAGACTTTTTTTTATTTATTTTTTTACTCATAATATCGTTAAAGTATCAAAATGTTTTATTGATTATAAACTAAAAAAATCATAAAATATAATTTTAGATAATACGTTTTTGTAAAAAAATATAATTGTTCTTTTTCTTAAAATTAAATTGTACCTTAAAATATACCTTCTGAGCACAAACAGATGGACTCATAGTTATTGTATGAGGGATAATAAAAGTAAATATAATATATTTATTTGATTTTTTCAATAAACATGTTTATAAATTATAAGATTTATCTAATAAATTGTACAACACTATTTAATAAATTCTAAATAAAATGGAAATTTCTAATATGTTATATCTCTCTCTGGAATCAGTGTAGAAAAATGGAAATAAATGATGTTAAAAATCCTTCGTATACCAGCGAAACATCAATTAACCAAAAAAAAGAGAGTAAAATAAAAAAATAATAATATTAATTATTTTTTTTATATTTTATTTATTAATAGTATTATTTGTTTAATTATATTCTAACATTCTTAGAGAGAAAATTCTTGTTATTTCTATTTTGATTACTCATTTGTATTTATTTTTACAATTAAAAATGATATAGAACAGAGAACTCAAAACACTTTTTATGAACTAATGTGTTTGATATGGTTATAATTAAATCAGCTTCAACTAAGTCTAAAAATTTATGTTTATAATTGTTTCTATTTTTATTGGTAACAATAAATGAAATTATGAATAAATAAAATTCTGGTTTACTGAATAATTTTTTTGTGATGTCTAAAGCTAATGTTTTTTCTATTATATTAATTTATGATTTAATATATTTTTATATTTTCAATGCATCAAATTGTTATACTTAAAGTTCCAAGTAAAAATGGCAATGAAATTGACATATGAGAATGAGAAACAAATATATTAGAAACTCAATTACTCATGGTATTATCTCCCTTGACTTTGTCAGGTCGGAAAGAAATTGCAGATTTGCTTATCAAAAAGTTGATGCATCAACAACAAGAATTTAAGTTGTCGAGGGGAATGAGACTATAGTCCATAAATTAGTTACAACAATGGACACACATCTCCATATGAATGGCGATCTCATGGAATGAAGTTCAATGGGCAACAACGAAGTTGTTGTTGATTAAAGTACACAAAATAATTTGATTAAATTTTATATCTCATTCCTATGGTGAAGTGTATTATAAATTGTGGCAATAATTAGATTGAGATATATGCATTATTATGCTTACATATGTTTTTATAAAATACCTCTTAATAAACCAAATGATAATCAATTATTGTAGGGGTGTGAGTCACAAACCACCCTTTGAGAGTTTACCTAGTGAGTGTGATGGTGGGACCGCCATTGTGAGACATGGACAAGTCTCTAAGTGACATTCATGAAACAAGATACATGCGGAAGGTTGTAACATGCACCCACTGATTAGAACCTATATAATGAACATCAATATTGTATGTGTTATTAACTAAAACCCGATCACAGGAGATATAGCTCAAGACAATCAAGACTCCACATTTTCTCGGGTGGAAGTTTATAAGCACTAGGTGTAAGGCTCAAATCTGGAAGGTTCCTTACACTGAATTACAATATTTTGTTTTAAAAGATAATATATTTTGTTTTATTTCATTTTTTTATATTATGTGGGGGACTGTTGGAAATATTTTAACATAATTTAAAAATAAATAATAAAAATAAAAATTCTATTGTTACTCATATTTTTATGGACCTTCTAATTTTATGGGTTAATGTTATTTATGATTAACGACTATATTTTTTATTCCTATTTACTCTTGTATCTCCTTGTCTACCTCTAAATACCACCAAGTGCATGAGGGAAAATACAACAAAAAAGACAACAAACACTAGAGTTTTCTCAAAAGTGTTCTTCTTTTCTTCTCTATATCTCTTAAAACAGTGGTGTTCATAAGGTTCGAAGATCCTTAGCTGCACTTGATCGATCTGACGGGTTGTTGTATATTGGGAGAGAAGCGCATATGATTTTGTTTTACCCTGTGCAGTAGGGACGTTTTCTCTCTAAGGATAGCGTTATGCGTGCCTCAATCCAGACTATTTCTACTCCTTACCTCATTTATCTTCTATCTATTATTTATTGTTGTTATAAGAATTATTGGGTCTTTGATTAATATCCTTGATTCACATACATGTTAGTATTATTATTGTTCTAATAATTATTATTATAATAATTTTATTATTAATAGTATTATTTGTTTAATTACTTTCTAACATTTAGGAATAGAACTTGGTTCATTAGTAATCTTAGACTCTTAAAACTAATGCATGATTTCACTTGTTGATGATTCAAGAGATTGGAACTTGATGAATGATTATAGGCTCAAAGGTTATATGAATAGAATTTGAGTATTCTTGTGAGTTGATTTTAACATGTGTATGTGGAATTGAGATAATTTAGAATGCATGAAAATGAAGTGATTGAAGTCTAATCTTGATAAATTGTAAATATATTATGTTAATTTCTTATTGCACATCAACTTTTGATAAAATACAAAAAGAATTTCTTAATGTTTTTGTGAACTTTGTGTCTAATTGAGTCGTGAATTGTAAAAATAGCCATGCGTTGTATAAATTTCTTAGGAAAAAATGATAAAATACTTATTACTTGTTATGTGCGATCGACACACTTGTCATGTTAGTTTTCACTAATAACAATAAACCTTTATGATTTTTTTTATTACTTTAATATGATATTATAGAAGAAATCAAACTTTGTTTTCCCTTTGAAATAGAAGTTTCATTCTGCAAGATGTACCTTTAGCGGCCACCTCACTCTACAAAACATCATCATTTCGTTGGAACACAAAATGACTTTTCACATGAAATTAAACTTTTCATTTACAAAAATTAAAAAAATATCATAGTTCTTTAAATGGTCTTCTACACAACTATTTATTTACAAACATTTGCATATACCTTTAAAACTAAGGAAGATAGTTGTGACTAAAAGTAAAGGTTAAAAAGACAATCATCAAAAACCAAAATAAAATTATTTCCAAATTGGAATATAAAAGGAGAGAAACACTTTTAAATTTCGGAGAGTGGATACAATGTTAAATTTAAGAGACTAAAAACATCAACTTTAAATTTTAGGAAACAAAAGGAATAATAATTAATATTTCTTACCAATGATATTATACTCATTAATCACCTTGCTAATAACATCTATGTCAGCAAAGCAAGTACAACTAAAATAATAATATCAAAAATTAGTTTTTATTTTATTATTTTAAGGTCATCTAAAAGTGCTATACTAATTATATTTACTTTTTAAATAATTTTAAAAAGCTATTGATAATATTATGAAACTTTTTGTCGAGTCCAGATTTTTTAACTTTTTTCTTCTGTTATATCAACTAAATATTAAAAATACACTATATTAATATTTTAAATATATTTTAAAATGTTAAAACGTCAAAATTAATGATAATTGATATATTATAAAGACACGTTAAAGTAATAGCACAACAATACTCAGAATCCAAATTCCTTATTGCCACATAACTTCTCTCTTTAGACTATTTTTTTTTATCTTTTTCTTCTGATATTTATTCCCTTCTATTTGTTTCCTCTATTTCCATCTCTACCTAAATCCAAACTCTACTTTCCTGCTATTCATATCTTCCACAAAACAAAAAAAGATTGACGAGTGAAAAACTTGTTTTTTTTTTCATGAAAGTGAAACGTTTTCTTGAGTGTGACCAATGGAGTTGGCATGATCGATGTACCCAACTCCAGTTTCTTGTAGGAAAGGTAATAGGTGATGTGATGGAGAAATAGAAAACAAAACATTGGATATAGATAAGAACCAAAATTGTTGAATCACATCTTTTAAACACTAGGTCATTTTGTTGAATCTTTTAATATTGAATTAACATGCAAACATTTTTTTTATTAAATTAACATCTAACATTTTTGTGTGTTTTTATATTGAATAAGCTATAACACATGGATCTGCTAACAGATTGCAGAATGAGGGAATGAGAAAGTGTTCACACTATTATTCATGGAATTTTTTTCATGTATTATTGTTATGATAGTAACTTAAATAACGTGTTTTGACATTTTCAGCCATGTAGAGGAGAAATTTTGACTTAATGTTTCCATGCATTCAGTCACTCTCTACTCTTTTGGCACCTTTGCAAGTGAAATTATGTATGAATTGTTAAGAAATAAAGTGTAAATTAAAAGTCTCATTATTTAACATCAAAATAAAGGATAAAAATACCTCATTTTGGATTCAAATTAATCTTATATTAATTCTTTTATATAGATTCATTCATGCCTGTAAATCTTCAATAACTCTCTGATGTTTGAAATATTGTCGCTCGTCTAATTTAATCACTAAAAACTTCTCTTTATATATATAATAACATATTATACTATATGAATTTATATTGATAATTTTATTGACACATAAATTTAAATTATATTTTTTATTAAAATTAAATAATTATTGATAAATAAATAAATTATAATTTAGTTAAAACTATAACTTTTATAATTTTCTTAATTTTTAAAAGTTATAAATTAAATTATAACTTTTTAGACAATTATATGTAATTACAAAAGTCATTCAATCATATTATATCCTATCATTATTTAGTTTACTATCTAATATGTTTATTATATCATGTTTTGTATTTTATCATATCTATTTGACTACACTAAACCATTAAAATGTTATTTTATGTTAATTGTAATAATTGATTACGTTATTTTGATATTTGTTAATTTTTTACAGTTAAGGAATTTGTATGAATATCTGAATATCACTTTTCGATTTTTGTGTTTTATGTTTTTTAGTTTTAGTTCTCTGTGCTTGCCTATCGTTTTTTGAGTTTTTGAGTCAAACTTTTGGAAGTGTTTTTGGCTGAAATTTCTGGAAGTCTTGTGTGAGTCAGTGAGTGAGAGATTGATTTCTAATCTTTTGAAACAATGTGACCTATTCTTTGTATTCTTTTCTTTTTTTACAACCATGCTATTTCTCTATTCAATTCAACTATTTTTTATTTAGTATAATGTATTATATAATTCAGATCGGCCAGAAGGTAAGCATTTTTTAATTAAATTAATTATAAAATTATATTTAAGAAAAAAAATTAATTTTTTTATTTTAATATATTTCTAACTTTATGTTTGAAAATAAAATTTAAATAAATTACTATGAGTGTCAATTAACATTTATTGGCATTAAAAGTTATATTAAATGAGTTAAGACATGTTTTCAATAAATTATAATTTTATTTAAGAAAAAAGGAATAATTATTTCTTTTTATTTATATCTTATAATCAAATTTGATGTATATTTTGTTCTTTTATATTTATATAACTTTTTATCTAGTGATTTCATTCCTTGTCTTTTCTTATTTTCATTTATTCTAGAGTTTTTTTTTTTTAGTGTTTTGACAATGGTTGTTTGTGTATTAATCTTTTTATCTTCATCTTTGATTAGTATGTTTTTTCTTTGTATTTGTGTTGTTGTTTTTATTCTATTTATTGAATTCGTATAAGGATTAAAAGTGTAATTCTTTTGTCGAGATTTATTTTTAGGTATTTTTCAATTCATGGGTTTTAAAAAGTTTTGTACATATATTTTGACAGAATTTGAATTTTTGTTTGAATTAAATTGCAAAACTATTAATTAGGTAGCTGTGCCTTTTGGTGGATAATAAGATGAAATTTCTAATGAAATAAACTATTGAATTGGAATTTTATAAACAGTTTGAAAGTTAAATAAAACTAATTAAGATGATTTTACATAAAAAAAACACTTAAAAGATAAATTTTAAATAAAAGACATAATTCGAATGATTTGTCTCATTTTACCACCAAAACCCCTAATTGCAAAAGTGTAGGTCTACAATGAATAATGCAGTGTGGGTCACCTCATATGCTACAACTAGAGATAAAATTTCAATACATCCAACAGGTAATTTCTCAAGTTTATTTTAATTCAAGATTGAAAATACAGTAAAATAAGGTTATATAATGCAAGAGGAAAAACTATTAATATTTTGGATTAAATTCGGACCATTGTGTTGAGTTCTCCTTATTATATGGGTCAATTTCTTATGTGAACTAAAATTGTTGTTGCATAATCTACACATGTGGGTATGGGTATGACATTCTTTTATTAATGTCTGATGCAACCACTGTTATTTTTAACTCTAAATTGTTAGGAGAAAGAGGGCATTCTTTTGTTAGAAATGAGAGTAAACAAGGAACACTTTACGTATGATACTTTAGGTTTTTCTTATGTCTGTTTTAGGTCAAAATAATATATGTAAATTTATATTTGTTGCATTGATAATATAAGTAAATTTTTTGCCTATTTTTCCTAAATTCTGGACAAAATTTATTTCTGTTATCACATTAACCAAAATAAAGTTGTGTTTATTCAAGTCTTTACAGAAGTAAATTTCGGAGTATTTTCATCATTTGTTTGATATTTCTCTTTTATTTATTTATTTTCATCATGGTTATTGAATCACAAATTATATTGTTTATTTAAGAACTTAAATTTTGAATTGTAAATCATACTGTATGGTGCATCTTAAGATTCATAAACATTAATAAATGCAACACATACTTAAAATTTTAAGATATCTAAATATGCAAAGAAATGATTAATAACAAAACAAATCATCATCAAATAGAGTAGTTGTATCCATGTGTATTTACCAAACAACTTCATAATTTCAGCAACACAACCTTCAAAATGCAAAAAAGCAGTATGGTTGATTCATAAGATTTCTTTAACTATCGCTATATCCTACTAAACAAATTATTCATTATAGTCATCCAAAAAGTAGGTGTTGTTGTTGCTAGTTGCATACTTACTATATATAGACTACAATTGCTTGCTTGTATACTAAACAATCTTAAAAAAACTTTCCATTCTAATAATTCATAATTCATTCTCTTTCCCTCTAAGATCTACTCAAGTCATCTTTATCTTTTATTGAAAGTTCTTCTCCTTCGTTAATGCTTTAACTCCTTCTTCATCTCTTACTATGGATTTTCCATTTTTATCAGTCTTGGCATTTAAGTTTCTAAGACCTATATTAGCATAAAGAAAAACAAATAAAGTTTAGTTCTAGTTTGTTGAACACTCAAGTTCTAACTTCTAAAAATTATGAATAGAAGTAAGTACCTATCTTCCCTTTCTTTTTTTTTTTTTCCTTTTTCTTTGCCTAGAGCTTCCTCTTCAACAACTAAACACTCATGTTCATTCATCCACGAGGAATCAATAGGTAAATAAGGATTTTCTTTTCTATTGATCCATTCATCATCTGTTTCAATATACAACAAACATATAGGATCATAAATTTTTCCCTTCTTTCTCTTCTTTACTCTTTTGTCTCAACTCAAATTGAAGATTGTACATTACATAAACAACAACATTTAATCTTTGTTGTTCCAATCTATTTTTTCTTTTAGTATGGACTTGGTTAAATGTGCTCCATTTCTTCTCATACCTTGTTACACTACATTTGAAACTCAAATTTTCATGATTACCTTTTCTAACTCTTTACTTATCCTAATACAATCCTATCCAGGATATATAATATATATATATATATATATATATATATATATATATATATATATATATATATATATATATATATATATATAACAAATGTAGGAAAAAAAATAGAGTAGGTTAAAAGAGAGAGATTTGGAATAACATATATTAGAAGAAATTTTGACATTTTAAAATTGTTTCTAGTATGTCACTTAAATCAACAAATTAGGTAATGAGATTAAACTCTTTTTTATATGAATTTTAATAAATTTATATGTATTTTTATAAAAAAGAAATTCTTTTTAATTATATATTAATTATTTTCATTTAACTTATTTCAAATTCTTATCGTATTTATTTATATTTATATTATTTAATTTATTTTCAGTTTTGCATGATCATATTTATTTGTTTAATTTAATTTAATTTATTTTTAGTATTTGAAAAAGTTTATTTCAAAATATATTTCATGTATTCAAAAATATTTGTTATGAAAATTCTATTTTGGGTATATTCCAAAATAGAAATACTGGAAAGCTAGTTTTAAAATATTTCAAAACAGGTAACTTCGGAAATCACTTTTGAAGAGGTACAATGGTTTTTTTTTCAAGAAAATTATGGAGTGCAATTAAAAATTATGGGGTGCAGGAAATAAAAGTCCTAAATTAATCCCCATAAAATTGATCAGTTTTATAGAAAACTTAAAACTACGCGATAGTTCAGTTTAAAAAAAAAAAAAACTAAATTGTTCGTTTCAATAAATTGTTAGTTTTGATGGCTTAATGCGGTCTACATTCTCCTAAACTTGTTGAATGAATTAAATTGCATAATCGAAACACAATACTTGTAAGTATAAAAAGGTAATAAGAAAACACCTGTTGATTACCATGTAGTTGAAGAATAAAATCTTTTACGATCATACAAACTACACTAATTAAATCATTACAATAAAAATTTGATATGCATAATTTCAAAAAAGTAATGATTTATATCCAGACGGAAACAAATTTCTTAAAGTAGTTTATTTAAATAGTTTGTTTTTCACAATAACAATAGAAAAAATTACTATCAAACCCATTGTTTATCAAATTTACCATAAAAGAGAATTAGAATCCTCAACTCATGAATAGCATATCCTAAACACTGCTCGAAAAATTGAATGCCTAAAGATATATATATATATATATATATATATATATATATATATATATATATATATATATATATATATAGTACCGATGGAGGTATAATAATTTAGACAAGTAAATGTAGTTTATAAAGTAATTCAGTTTTAAGCAGTTTCAAACAGTTGCAAATTCCAAAAGCAGCATGGTTTTATTCATAACATTCAGTTTGATTCTAACAAAGCACATTTCTAGTTCAATAAAGCCTTTTATAGTTTTAAATCAATTTATTTTGCCCAACCCTACTTTTACATGTGATTAGAGAATCCATAGAGTAGATATAAGACAAAAATCATCAACTGGGGCAAAGATGCTAGTAAAAACGTTCATATCAAAGAGAGTTGCACAAACAAATGACATTCATCAGAGTGATGCAAATTTGTGGCTCCAAGTATCGTCATTTTAAAGAAGTATATGCATTGAGGTGAGATTTGCATGATCCAGAATGTAATGACTGTATGGGGCAAAACCCGGAATGTTCAAAATTTTGCTCACCAAGCCTTCAGACTAGAAGCACAATGGTGAAAAGAATTGAGTACTTGAATTTCTTATAAGCAGCAGTTAAAAAGCAGCTGATAGATAAGGGGTGTGCTGAAAGGTTTCATACTTCTTCAACCTATAATGAAAATTAGTCATCAACCGAATGTGTAATCTCAATATTGAACAAATATAGTTGCTCTTAAATGAGGGTCAGAATAACCTGAGGGAGGCTCATTAACTCAAAAACAGCTTTCTTAGGAGTAAGTTCATTGTCAATAATACGAGCAACTGCTGTCAAGACTGGCATCTTTACATTATATTTCTGCGCCAAAGCAATCACAGCTCCGGCTGTGGAGACACCTTCTGCTACCTGCAGAATAAGGATAAACATTTTGGAAACTTGCCACATGCTAGAAATTTTGGAATGATCAGATGCACTTGGAAGCTTCTTAGATACCTGATTCATGGAGCTGAGTATGTTCTCAAGCTTCTCACCTGATCCAAGTCGCACACCAACTGTTCTGTTTCTTGAAAGATTCACGAAACATGTAAGCATTATGTCTCCAGTTCCTGACAGACCAGTTATTGTGGTAGGTTTCGCACCCATCTTCAAGAGATAATTTGAGGGAACAGAAACAAGATAGGCAGAACACACGTCAGGTTCGTTGGAATGTTAGAAATTCTACATCAATTAGAGATATGACTAGATTATGTATAAGTGAGTATAAACCTTATATTATAAACTGGTTTTGTAAAATTGAGTCAAGTTTAAAATATACATCTTAAGATGATATCAAAATCTATCCTAACAAAGTTTGTTTGGCTTATATGTCAATGTCACCTTCTATTGGACACCAAGAAATATCCAGTCACATGTTCAAAATATTCAATCCTTGACACAAAGGGATGGTCGGAAATCTTTCATTATACGTCAAGTTAAGCCCACTTACAGGAAGAAAATGTGCATATGTACACCAATATAGGTGTCTACTATTGTATTTAAGTAAAATACATACATATATATACACACACACACACATATAAAGTAACATCAAAACCAAGATCTCCATTGAAATGGCTATAAACCATCAGAGCTCTATTCTCCGTACTGTGTTAGCCATTATATGCATCATTGACTCTCTGCCTTCAGAAAATTAGACATTGCATAAAGTATTGCTCTTACAGTTATCGGAGTGTTGATAGTAGACAGCCATTTAAGAGGAAAGCAATTTAGTCCTCTATGGAATGATTACTCCGAACAGAAAAAGGGAAGGGAAGGACAGTTTCTACCATGTGCAAAGAATTCTGAGAACTGACTTAATAGAGGTCAACTACCTTTGTTGCAAGCCACCGTATCTCCGAACAGCCTTGCGAGACAAGAGCAGCCATTGAGTTGTTACCAAGATTCATACCTTCTACTATCCCAGCTGCTATTGCAAGCACATTCTTGAGTGCACCAGCTATTTCAACTCCTGTAACATCACTGGAGTTATCAGAGATTACAAGCTGAACATTTGCACCAATATACCATACATAAAACAAACAGAAGGTAGGACATAATAAAAGTATGGGAGAAAGCGTACACTAAAGAGGAAGACAAACTAGTTCAGAAGGGAGAACAGAAATGAAAGCAAATCATTTACATAATCAATGTCATGTATGAATCTAGTGAAGGTCATCTACCTTGATGTGCTGATTCTTAAATGACTTGAAGCTAGTAGTTGCTGAACTGTATTTGCCAATTTTTTGTCTTTTGACGCCACCACCATTGCTGTTATTAGAAAATGAAACCAAAAGGCAAATTTGACTGACTTTCATCTAATAGATGCAATCAAAGAAACAAAATGTGCACACACATGTAGCAACATCATTGTCACCTGTGGGTAGCTTATCCATCAATTCCAGAGCAAAAGAAGGCCCTGATAGTGCAACAAAAGGTTGGCGAGGATTTCGTAGTGCTTGAGGAATAATTTGAGCCATCATCCTCAGTGTATTCAGCTCTAGGCCTTTACTCAGAGAAATGAATGGCAAGCCTGGATCAACATACTCTGCAACACTCTCGAGAAAAGATGCACTGAACTGCAATAGCAGAACCAAAGAATTAGACAGTCATGTCTTTTACAAATTTCAAAAGCTATAAGAGTCATCAAACGTATTGCATTTGACAGCAAAGATTCAAACTTAATGAAGCATCATACCACTATTAACGATTAGTATGAATACACTTACCCATAAGTGCCCTTAAGAGAAGAAAACAAAAAAAATTAAATTAAACTTTTCTCTTATGTTAAAATCAATTTATGCATTTCGTCTTTTAATAAAATCTCTTCCTCTAGCTTTTAAAAAAATTACAAACATACACTGATTTTAGCTTAAGAAAAAACAATCAAAGTTTGATTATTTTTTCCATTTTCGTCTTCAAGTGTATTATGAAGAATTCTATTCAAACCGTTATGTCATTGATTTTAACTAATGAATAAATGCTTGATTCATTTTGCTTTTTATTTTCTTTCATGGAGAGAAGGTTACCCAAAACACCTACTAATTTTCTATAATAATATGCAATGATTGACAAAGTAAAAAATAATCAACAAATTTAAACGACCTGAACAGGTACAGCATGGAGGCAGTAATCAGCACCAAGCAAAGCAGATTTGGCATCGGTCGTGGCAACTACATTTTCTGGCAGCCTATGATCTGGAAAGTACTTACTGCCCAACAAAAGAATACAAAAACAGTCACCTACAGATAACAAAATTAGATTACCACAACTCACAAGTTATCATGTACTTGTGCAGATTATGAGCACAGACAAAAAAAGGTTACCAATTAAAATGGTTCTCATTGATAGACAAGCAAACTTGAGGGTCCCGAACCAGCATATTCACCTCTAACTCAGCCTTTCTGTTTGCCACATGTGCAGCCATTGCCGTCCCAAATGACCCCCCTCCAAGCACAACCACCTTTTCTCACCCAAAAAACAAATTTCTCAGCAACACTACCACACAACACACCACAATGAAACTCGCAAACACCATATCACGCTACCAACATTCAGACATAGAATCACAGGAAGAGAGTAAAATGTTTGTTATATTTTCTTTTAAGCTTAATTAAGTTTTAAACACAGTATAAATTTAATTATATTTAATTACCGTGTTGTTTGATTATGCCGTCAAGAAGAAAAATGACATAACTTTTACTTTGGTCTTAGCTGTCTCAAATTCACTGACCAATTCATTTTTCTCTCACTGATGCAGTTAAACTCTCATATTACCAACAAATTAAAGAAGATTGGAGAGGGAATTAGTGAGTTGATTCAACGAATTAGACACAAGAAGATGAAAATAATGACTATGTCATGTCTTGCTTAGTAAAATCAATCGAAATAGTTAGTTACATGAAAATAAAAAATAAATAAAAATTGATTAGTGAATGGAAAATATAACCAAGATAGTAAAAGCTTAACTCAGCGTTGTCTTTATTATTAATTTAATCAATTTCAATGCACTTACAACTATAATCAACTATGCTTCAAAGGAGCTAGTAAATTGTCTGAAGTATTCGATCAGATATAACATGACATTTAGTGGTTCACAAAATCTTAAACAGTATTTGAACGCAATGAAGCGATAAACCAAAATTGTGGGACAGTTTCTTCTATTTGATCCAATCATAATTTGAAATAAATTGCGACCTTATTGGTGCGTTGGAGGATGTCAGTTTTGGCCTTGGAGCGCCAAGACCGGGACCAACGGAGGATTTTCTCCCAGGCGACCCGAACAATTCTCCGGCGGTCACGGTTCGGGTCGGGTTGAGGATCGGAACCTGGGTCCGGGTCCTGAGGAGGAGAAGCATTTGCCACACAAGAATGAGGGTGCGTATTGCGAAGGGTGAGAAGAGTGGGTTTAGAGGGAAAAGTGTGAAACTTGGGAGGGAAATTGGTGTTGTGAGGCTTTGAAGAAAACAATGGAGTTGCCAATGGCGCTTCCAACACTGCTGCCGCCATTGTTAAAGCTTCACTTCACTCTGAGAGATTTGGGTATCTTTGTGTAAGATAAAATGCCACGCTTATTATATCCCTGTTCAATTCCCAAAGGATAGGATCATAAAATAAAATATAATATAAAAGACTTCATATTTTTTTTAAATAAATTCTTCTAATAGTTGGGCAACCAAGAATGCCTATTTTTTTATGTTTATTAAAATAAAATAATAGAAACAACATGAATATTATATATACTCTTTTCCATAGTAATTTGTTTGTAGTTTCATTATTTTCTCTGTTTTAACCTTTTTGCTGACATAGTTGATTACGCAAGGACACGTGGAATTATACAAATTTATTTTTCTCACTAATAATAAATTAAAAAACAATAAAAATCATTGACATTATATATTATCTATATCACTATTATATAGAGAGATATCATTACTATATTTTTTTATCAATTTTCAATAAATAAAAAGTAATATATTTATTTATTTAATAAGTAATTGAATAATTTTTTTAATTTCAAAATAACTAAATGACTTTTCTTCATAAAAGTAGTGGTTACATAATTTTTTCAGCAGGCTATATTTACCAAATATAATGTAATATTGTAAAAAATATTATGGGCACCATTCTTTGTATTTTATTTTTTTTATGAAATTAAGTTTACTATGTAAAATAATTTTGAAAAACGTATAAATAAACAATAAGTAATACATTTTTAATAATACAAAACATTAAACTGAAATTCTTGCATAATTTTGAAAAACGTATAAATTAGCAATAAGTAATACTTTTTTAATAATACAAAACATCAAACTGAAATTCTTGCAAGGTTTTGTAATTTTTGTTTTCTATTACTAAATCTTGGTTGTCCATTACTAAATTTTTCAATGTATTATTTTTTGTTTCTCTTGTTTATTCTCTATCACCCTTGTTAATAAATGAGTGTGATTATCGAAATTCTTTGATTTGTTTTAAATGTTATTTTTCTTGTGTTTATTGTTGATATATAATGTAGCTCTCAGTATCCAATGTATCTCACTTATTGTCTCTATTGTTCATTCTCTCTCATCCTCATTGACAAATAGGTATGATTACTGAAACTTTTTGATCTGTTGTAAATGTTGTTTTCTTTGTTTACCGCTTATATAAAATGTGTCTCTCTCATTCACTCTCCCTCACCCTCGTTGGCAAATGGGTGTGATTACTGAAATTCTTTATTTTGTTCTAAATGTTGTTTTCTTTGTTTATCACTTATATATAATGTATCTCGTGATATCCAATGTATCTCACTTCATGTTTCTATTGTTTACTCTCCCTCACCCTTGTTGACAAATTTGCCTAAAACCATTTTGCCCTTACCTCTAAATTCAATCTCAACCGCACGCATCACATTCATCATCCATGAATGTGACATCGAACCTAGGGCGTAAAAACTCTTGACTTGTCCCTTGATGCCTTCTCTCAATCCACGAAGAAACACATGTGAAATATTGGGGCTCTAGAATTTTTGGGATTTGGGCGGTCAAAAACTTGAAGTCCCTAATATATTGCTCAACGTCTTCGATCTGCTGGAGGGTTGTCAAGTGCTCGTAAGCATTTCCTTCTATCATAGTCCTTCAAGAACTCTATCCACCTTCTCTGTCTCATGTTCAGTTCCTTCTGACCAAACAGATACTTGAGGCTCTTGTGATTACTAAACACGCGGAACTGCGCACCATAAAGATAGTGCCTTCAGATCTTCAAGGCAAACATCATTGCTGCCAACTCCAGATCATGAGTGGGGTAATTCTTCTCATGAACTTTAAGTTGTCTTGAAGCATAAGCCACCACCTTCTTATCTTGCACAAACACACAACCAAGGCCCCGATGAGAGGCATCACAATAAACCTCAAAGGGTTTACCAATATCAGGGATAACCAACACTAGAGCACTCGTCAACCTTTGCTTAAGCTCTCGAAAGCTTTCCTCACACCTATCAGTCTAAGCAAACAGTTTGTCCTTCCTAGTAAACTATGTCAGAGGCGCCACTATCTTGGAGAGTCCGTCTATGAACCTTCTATAGTAGCCAGCTAGCCCCACAAAGCTCTTGATCTTCGTCACTGACTTGGGACATTCTCACTTTATCACCGCTTCCACCTTACCTCAGTTGGATCCACAGTTATGCCCTGAGTCGATATCACATGTCCCAAGAACTGCACTTCTTTCATCCAAAAATCACACTTAGATAACGTGGCGTACAATTGTTTCTCCCTCAGAATCCCAAGCACTATCCTCAGATGCTCAGTGTGCTCCTCATGAGTCCTAGAATAGATGAGAATGTCGTTTATAAAGACCACGACAAATTTATCCAAAAACAACCTAAAGATCATGTTCATGTAATCCATAAACAAAGCTGGAGCATTGGTCACACCAAAAGACATAACCACATACTCGTAGTGTCCATATCTGGATCTAAAAGTTGTCTTCTGGACATCCTCTACCTTCACCAAGATCTGGTGATATCCTGATCGCAGATCAATCTTGAAAAACACTAACATCTCATGCAATTGATCCATCAAATCATCTATCCTTGACAAGAGATATTTGTTCTTAATAGTTAGCTTGTTCAATTTTCTATAATCCACACACAAACATGAGCTATCATCCTTCTTCTTTACCAACAACACCGACGCTCCCCATGGCGACGCACTAGGCTGGATAAACTACTTCTCCAACAACTCCTTTATTTGCTTCTTTAACTCTACCAACTTCGTCGAAGCCATACAATAAGGAGTTATCGATGTTGAACATGCTTGTGCTATCAGATCAATGGAGAACTTGACTTCCCTCCTCGGGGGTAACCCTAGTACTTCCTCTGGAAACACATCCTCAAACTCACGCACCCCTAGTATCACTATTATCCTTTCATCTTTCTCAATCTCTGAGTGAGCAAAGACCATGAAGCACTGAGCGCCTCCCTTCATTTCCTTTATAACACTATGGAAAGACAACAACTCAAGCTCCTCTGAGTTGGAGAACAACAACCTCTTCTCTCGACAATCTAAGAGAACATGATTGGCAGAGAGTCAACCCATCCCCAAGATCACATCCAAACCTTGTAGAGGTAGGTAGAGAGTCAATCCATCCCCTTTACCTCCACAAGACACCTAGCACACAAGGACGATGTCCTAACCAACCCAGATGCCGGAGTAGATACCACAAGATCAAACTGCAGCTCACACACTGACAAACCCAACTCGCACACAAGACTCTGACACAAAGGAATGTTTCGCTCCATAATCAAATAACACACAAAGACGTTTACCAACAATCATACAACACCCAATAACAAGGTTACTTGAGCCTTTTGCCTCTACCCCGATCATCGCATACATGTTGCCCCCCGCTTGAGGCCTGCTGCCCCATCTTCCTTGTTGAGTCTGAATCGGGGGCCTTTCCATAGCCCCTCTAAAGGAGGGATAATTCCTTATGAAATGCCCCAGCTTCCCACAACCATGACACTTCTGCGTATTAGCCAACTGCAGACATGCACTCCTCAGATATGGTCCATTACACTAAAAACACCAAGACATTGACGACTGCTGAGATGTGAACCCCTTAGCCATATGAAGTTGCGGCCTAGCATAAGGTTTCTTCCTCTCCACAACTTTAGGTCTGGACCCAGATGATCCATTGACCTTCTGCTGCTGACTTTGCTAAGCCTCCACCTCAACCTTCATCCGCTCCATAACTCAAGCTCTCACCACCAAAGTTGCAAAGTCCTTAATGGAGAGTGATGCCACCATCAAACGAATGTCTCCTCTGAGACCATTCTCGAACTTCCTGCATCGTCATTCCTCATCTAGTGGCATGGTGTAAAAACGTCCTAAATGCTTGAACCTCTCAGTATACTCGGTTACAGACTTATCTCCCTAGGTCAACTGGAGAAAATCTACCACCTTAGCATACCTCACACTATCTGGGAAGTATTCAAACAAGAACTTCCTCTTGAAGGCTTCCCAAGTGAGCTGCACTCGCTTCTCTTCCATGACCAACCTCATGATGGCCCACCAATGCTCGACCTCTCCAGTCAACATATACATTGTGTAAGCCAGCTTGTTCTCATAAGGACATCTCACGGCATCGAAGATGTGCTCCATGTCTTTCATCTACTGGTCTTCAAGGTCGGGACTAGTTTTGCCATCAAACTTGGCAGGCTGACGCTTCAAGAAATCCTCTAGGCTCCACTCAGGGGTGGGGGTGGAGCTTGGGGACCGTAGACAGGTGCACCAGCCATGTTCACCTCCAACTATCGGAGGGCTTCCATGTGTTGCCTTTGAACAGCCTTAGAAGCCAACCTCCCAGCCTCCATTTGTTGCATCACCATATGCTACTGCTTAAGAGACACCTCATGACGCTGCATCATGGTGTTGCTTTGTTGAGTTAGGGTGCTGCCATAGCCTCAACCGCCCTTGCGATATCTGGCGCATCACTCTGAAGGGGTGGAGGAGTTACACGAGGAGGTGCCATGTCAATGGACACATGGGAGAAACCATCAGTCAAACTCGATTAAACTAGAAACTTAACTAACACAACACTAGAAAGACACATCGAAAGCTAAGCAAGCACAAGCCCACAGACCCTAAAGAACTAATACCATAAAAATGTGACATCCCAATTTTCTTAGAATAAATTTCTAATAAATGAAGTATCACATAGTTATAAATAAATAGAGCATAAGACAAGGAATATAAAGGATCAACTAATATAGTCATTCATAAATATACCAGGAAAGAAAGTTAAGGCACACCACGATGCCATGAATAGAACATAAAAGTACAATTGTTTTACAAAAGAATACTCATAGAGCAAGAAATTACAAGGCAACAGTACTCCAAAAGATGCTCCATAGAACAAGATCCAAACCATGCATGCTACACTGCAATGTTCCCATAATCTTGATGACCACTAGGGGTTTCCACATCTGCTCACACCAATAAATTTAGTGATCAATGCAAAAAGGAAAACCAAACAGAGAAACAAACACCACACAGAAAAGGTAAGCTAGAGTAAAATATTTTTGTTCATGTTATTAAGCAAGTAAATATTAAATCAGGTTATGAACATACAAAGAAATAGGCACTCAAACCATTCGATAGCAAACAAATGCAAGACTTTTTGACCCAATTATCCGAATTATATTCTTGATATAGAATTCTAAAGGAAGTATGCACCTTAGTTGGTTTCTAAACTCTGCAGAGTTTAGACACAAGGGGTTATCACCCAACCACACCACAGAGTTAATCCCATGATTATCTAAGGCCATTATTTTGACCCAGACTAGGACCTCCTGCCACTCTCACCATATAAATCATTCTACTTTATGTGAATGTGAACGATTATTAGAGTTCAAGATACCTTCCTTTATCTAGACATCTCATATATCAAGGTATACACTAACCACACCATCACCAAGAGTTTCCCATGAAACTCTTTTACCAACAACATTTCTCATGCCATCTCAAGCATTAAAATCGCATGTCAATGTCCAACCAACCAACCCATTCGTATTTCATTTCATACCAAGAATGTCAATATCACTTGAAACATACATAATCACATATTCATGCTTTTAAGAGTAATTAAATCAATCCACAAGTGAAGTCATAGAGTATGAAACCAATCTGCCTCATTCTCGCTCAAGCTAAGAGGTCTTGCCCAAGCGACAAGGTCCCCTCGCTTAAGCTAGACACTTCTCGCCTGGGAGAGAACCCGTACAGAAAACACAGGACATCATCACGAGTTCTCGCTTAAGCTAGACCATCTCGCTTGAGCAAAATGCATTGCTTAAGCCACAACTTGCGTAGGGACCAAGGGAAGTTCTCTGATATTCTCGCTTAGGCTAGAGGGTTCTCGCCTGGGCGAGAATAGCAGGATCTCTCCTGCTACTGCATGTAGCAATAAGAAATCCACCCAGAAACTCATACAACATATTTTTAGACCAATACAGACATCATCCAAGCATCACAAACACGAAACCAAACTGAAACAAGTAGAATATATATATAAAAAAAAAACATGCAAACCCTAGCTTCGCTTACTTGGACAGATGCTAGCCAATCAACACCGACACCCAAAGAAGAGCACCACAACTCCAAAGATGAACTAAGCAGTTGTAAAGTACGAATGTAAGGGTGAGAATGAGTCTCTAAGGGCAAACCCAAGACTGAACCAAGACAACTGAGCGAGATAAGGAAGAAAGGAAAGGTTAAGCATAACTTACTTGGAGGAAAATGAGCTCAACTTGCTCGAAGGGGGAAGGAGCTTAGGCCATAACAGAGCTCTCTATTTCAGCACTCTGAGGGGGGAGGGGAACAATTTCTAGAAAATGAGGCAGAATGAGAGTGAGAAGCTGAAAAGGGGGGTTCTGGAGAACTTGGTGGGCTACCCTTTGGCCTATCTAAGAAGGCCAAGCCCAAAACATTTTTAAGACGGAAAAGGGGGCTTACAATCTCCTAAATAACAAAATATTTTGACCTCGAAAATTAAGGCTTACTTTAAAACAGATGTGGATATGACTTCCTCATATGCTCCTCTAGCTCCCATGTAGAGTCACTTGTCCTTCGGTCTCATATGACTTTGACAAGATTGATGGTTTTTCCCTTGAGCTCCTTTACTTGGCGATCTTCTAAACCAACTGGTTGTACATCCACTGTTAGATCCTTCCTAACTTGTACATCCTCATCCTCCAATATGTGAGATAGGTCAGACACATACTTCCTCAACTAGGAGATGTGGAAAACCAGATGGAGGTTAGTCAACTGAGGAGGTAAAATAACCTCATAAGCTATAGGCCCGATCCTCCTCAGGATCTAATACAAACCAAGAAACTTAGGAGAAAACTTCCTTGAGCGGATAGCCCTTCCCACACCAGTGGTTCGGGTCACCCTCAAGAACACATGATCCCTAACCTCGAACTCCAAGGGCCTCCTCCTTTGATCCACATAAGCTTTCTGCCTACTCTGAGATGCCTGCAATCTATTTTTCACCAACTACACCTTTTCTGTGATCTGTTTCAACAACTCTGGCCCAACCAACACTAATTCACCATTTTGGTACTAATACAAGAGAGTCCTACATCTCCTCCCAAACAAGAGGGGGTTCTAGAGAACTTGGTAGACTATGTTTTTAAGACAAAAAAGAGAACTTACAAAATATATATATATATATATATATATATATATATCATGCTTATTCTTCATTAAATGAAGTGTTCCCGACTTAAAAGAAAATTAAATTAAAAACAAATTAAAACTTTGCATAAATAGATGGGCTAAAAACAAGGTAAATATGAAAAAGAAAGGATAGGTGAAAATTAATTTTAAAATGCTAGAAAACTAGAATGTAATTAAATTGACAATAAAATTGATAGAAGCATTGAAAAGAAACACAATGAAAGGATATAAAGCAAAAAGAAAAACACAATATAATTTTTATATATTAAAATCACTGACTGATCCTACATCTATTATTTCAACCTTGAAAATTTTGATTTTGTTGTCAAAAATATGTTTGTACAATGCATATAAAACTTTACGTTTTTACTCCATATAAAAAATATTTCATATTTTCTCTAGGTAAAGTCTTAACATTGAAAAATAAGTCAAGTAGTGTTTAGGAGATATTGTGATGAAGTAAAATAGAATAAATAATAAAAATAAACAATAAGAATTAAATGAATAAAAATACTAATTAATTAGATAAAATATTAATTATTAATATATATATATATTAACATTTATTACATAAAAGAAGTTTTTAAGAAATAAAAAGAAAAAAAAAAGGAAGATAAGAAGAAGATAAGAAGAAGAGAAAAAAAAAGAAAAAAAAAAGGATGATGAGAAGAAGAGAAAAAGAAAAATTAAATTAAAAATAAATTAGAACTTTGGAAATAAATAAATGGGTAAAAAAGAAGGTAAAAGTAGGAAAAAAAAGAAAAGGGTTGGTCAAAATTGCTTTTAAAATGCTACAAAACTAGAATGCAATTAAATTAAAAGTCAAGATTGATAGAAACATTGAAAAGAAAAAAAAAATGAAATGATAGAAAGCAAAATCAATAATACAACACAAGAGAATTTATACTAGTTTGAATTATGCTCTTGAAGTATGTCAACTAAGTTTTTAACTTAAGAAGATGTAAGAAAAGAATTGATGATTTTGTTAAACTAAAAGTATGAGTTGATTTTAAAAATTTTTTCTAAAAACATTCCCCTCTTAGATTTTTTTTTTTTTTAAATGGTAGAAAACTATGATGAAATTAAATTAAGAGTCAGGATTTATACATGCATTGAAACGAAAAACAGTGAAAAATGAAAAGATATAAAGTAAAAGCAACGAGAGAAAATAATTTATATCCGTTTAAATCACCACTATATTTCTATATCTAAACTTTCTAAACCTTAGAAAAATTGGTTTAGTTATCAAAAATAAGTTTGTCCAATGCAACCTATGTAACATCCATATTTTTTAAATAAGTATATTTTTATTTTATCCTTAGTTTAAAAATATGAGTTAAAAATTCTTGCGTTTGTACTCCTGTGATTAAATTATATAAAAAATGTTTCATATTTTATCTAGATAAAATTTCGACGTTCAATGAAAAACAAATCAAGTAGTTTTTATAAATTATTTTGATTAAGTAAAATAAATAAATAATAAGAATAAAATGAAAAATATTAATTAATTAAAAAAATATAAATTATATATATATATATATATATATATATTACATTAATGAAGTTTCTAAAAAAAAAAGAAGAAAGAAAACAAAAAGAAAAAAATGGATAAGAAGAAGAGATAAGGCTTATTCCTTGATTAAACGAAGTAATCATGACTTAAAAGAAAATTAAATTAAAAACAAATTAAAATTTGCATAAATAAATGAATTAAAACAAGGTAAAGGTAAGGAAAGAAAGGATAGGTGAAAATTATTTTTAAAATACTAAAACACTAGAATGTAATTAAATTGACAATCAATATTAATATAAGTATCGAAAAGAAAATCAATAAAAGGATATAAAGCAAAAGCAATAACACAAGAAAAAAAATTCATAGTTGTTTAAATCACCATTCATCCTACATCTAGTCTTTCAATCTTGAAATATTTAGTTTTTTAGTGAAAAATATATTTGTAAAAGGCATATAAAATTTTGCGTTTTTACTCCTATGATTAAATTCATATAAAAAATGTTTCATATTTTATCTAGATAAAATCTTAACATTGAAAAATAAGTTAAGTAGTTTTTATAAAATATTATAAAATGAAAAAAATAAAAAAATACTAAATAAATAAATAAAATGTTAATTATTAGAATATTTGTATATATTAAAAATTATTATATAACGGAAGTTTAAAAAAAAGGATAAGAAGAATAGAAAATGTTTATCCTTCATTAAATGAAGTAATCATGACATAAAAGAAAAATTAAATTGAAAACAAATTAAAACTTTGCTTATCAATAAATGGGTGAAAAAGAAAGAAAGGGCAGGTGAAAATTAATTTTAAAATGCTACAAAATTAAAAATTTATTAAATTTAAAGTCACGATTGATACAAGCTTTGAAAAGGAAAAAAAAAATGAAAGGATAGGAAGCAAAAGCAATGACACAAAACAAGAAAATTTATACTTGAATTATAAATATATATATATATATATATATATATATATATATTAAAAAAATGTAGGAAAGAAAAAGTAGTTAAAGAGAGAGAAAATTCGGAATAGCATATTAGAAAAAATTTTGACCTTTTAAAATAATTTCTAGTATGTCACTTACATCAACAAATTGGGTAATGAGGTTAGACTTTTTTTTGGTATAAATCTTAGAAAACTTATATGTATTTTCATAAAACTTTTGTTTATTTTTAATTATATATTAATTATTTTCATTTAACTTATTTCGATTCTTATTTTATTTATTTATATTTATATTATTTAATTTTATTTTTAATTTTGCTGGTCATATTTATTTGTTTTATTTAATTGATTTTTAACTATAGATACATTAATCTTATTTATTTAATTATTTAATTTATCTCTAATTTTTACGTACTGATTATTTATTTTATTTTTATTTACTTTCTAATTATATGTATTTATTTTATTTTATTTATTTATTGATTTAGTTTATTTATTTCATTTAATTTATTTTTAGTTGCACTCTTATTCTATTCATTTCATTTTATTTATCTTTTATTATGCGATGAACTTTATATTAATTTATATTTTTGTTATTATATTTGTTCAGGACATTTTAATTCATATCTAATTATTATTTAAAATTCCTTTTTTATTCATATTTTATTTTGTATTACTTTATTCCTTTATAATTCGAATATATATATATATATATATATAAATAAATAAAGTAAAAATAAATATTTTTTATGAACTTGAATAAAAGAAATTTATTTATATATTCTATTGTTATTTTATAATCTTTGTATTGTATTTATCTAGATGGTGTGTATAAATTATTAGCCAAGGATAAATGACACATATTGATAATCATCACATTTTGTGATCCTTTAAAATGTTCAAGAATATATTAGTTGACTAAGAGTCTTAGGTTTGATTTCATGAGTTAAGATCAAACTAATATAAGAGTATCTTTGTTTGGAAAGTCACAATTTTGATGGAGAAAACTTGGGTTGAGACTTTATATCCATAGGGACTGAGCCCCAAAATCCACAACATCACACAATATCAAGTTTTAAAAGAGTTATTTAGTTGTGTGACCTATTGACAAGTGCACCAAGTCGTTTGTAGTATAGTTGAATGAGAGTTATTGTATCCTTATAGATTTAGTAAGCATATTGGTAATTTGTTTTTGGAGTTTTGTATTTGGAAAATATTGATAGTAGTATATTAAACAAATAATTAGTTATTTAGATATTTCATCATTGCCCTACTCTTGTAAGTCGTTGCAAGTTTTATCAAGATGATACTAAGGAAAGACAAACTCGGTGGAGGCAAGGAGGATCATTGAGGCACAAAAGAAATGAGTTCAACAATAAGAAACCCTACAACCATCCATATCACGCATCTTGAAATTATTCAGGGAAAAAACACGAGTTGGGTCGGTTATGAGGTTAAGAAGATCCAACCTAGGGAAAATGTCGAGATGGGTCAACCTAGGCAAATGATCGAGACAAGTCGTAGGACGAAATGGGCAGACCTGAGCCAAAGGTCTAGATGGCTTGGTCTAGGCTGAAGGTCAAGATAGATCAGTCCGTGCTAAAGATTGAGATAAGCCAGATTAGGCAAAAGTCGTGCCAAGTCAACCTAGGGTAAATATCGAGATCGACTAAAGGTAAAAGCGGGTCGAATGACAAGACAAGTCAGTTTGGTCCAAAAGTTGAGACGACTCGCCCAGGCTAAAGGTCGACACAGATTGGCCTAATAAAAAAGGTCAAGATGGGTCAACCTGATCAAAAGGTCGAGGCGAGCCGATTAGGCAACAAGTTGAGACAGGTTGACTTGTGCAAAAGGTCGAGATGGGTTAGCTTGAGCAAAGGGTTGAGATGAGCCAACCTAGGTCGAAGGTTGGACTATCTAGGGCTGAAGGCCAAGATGGGTCAACCTAAGCTAAAGATCGAGATGAGTTGACCCAAGATGGAGGTTGACGCGGGTTGACCTAGGTCAAAGACTGAGATGGGTCAATTAGGACAAAAGGTCAACATGAATCGACTTAGTCAAAAGGTCGAGATAAATTAAGTCGCGTAAAAGGTCAAGATGGGTTGGCATGGGCCAAAGATTTAGACGGGTCGGTTTAAGCGAAAGGTCAAGATTGGTCAGCTCGTGTGAAGGTCGAGATGGGCCAGATCGAGCGAAGGTAGTGATGCATCGGCCTGGGGTCAAAGGTCGAGAGGGGTCGATCTAGGCAAAAGGTCGAGATAGGTCATCCTGAGCTGAAGGTCAAGATTAGTTGCTTAAGTTAAAGGTCAAATCGACTCAACCTATGCCCATATTTGAGTCGAGTAAGCCTTGACTGATAGTTGAGCGAGTCAACTTAGGTCAAAGTTCAAGACGAGTTGGCCCTAACTGAAGGTTGAGACATGTCGACTCGAGACAAAGATCAAGACGAGTTGGCTCGAGTCAAAGGTTGAGATGGGACAACTTAAGATAAAGTTTGAGATAAGTCGACACAATTCATAGGTCAAGTTGAGATGTGTAATCAAAAGTAAATGTTTAACTTTCAACCCATTAGTTATATCATGTGGTTAATTGACATTAACATCATAGACACTTGACACAACTTTTAAAAGACGTGTGCATTGAATTAGACTCAAATATTTACACCTCTCACACCATCTTTACTTAGTTATCACTCCAACAAAACTACATAATAAGAACACATCCATTTACCTAACATGATGAATCTTTAAACTCTAGACACGATTCTTTTTCACACTTCAAACTAAGTTACAATAATCTCTTTCAACTCTCTTACCTAATTTTATTTACGTGAGTTAAATATTAATAAAAATAGGATATCTTATACAAAATTTCAAATTCAATACCTAAACATATCAACCTTTTATCTTTGTTAAAATTATAATAGAAAGATAAAATTAAATGTACCCTTCTATACAAATTATTAATAAAAGTTCGATCCTAGATAAATATAATACTATATTACTTAGCTAGTTACCTAAACCAACACAATTAAATAATTTAAATTAGTATCCGCTAAACAAGTTCTAAATTAATGTCAATCTTTACTCATTTCCATTCCTCTCATTTATGTTTTTGTTATAGTGACAATTTTTACTATCATCACAAAAAAAACATCAGTCTTCCTTTTCAAAAGATCAATAATAGATTCTATAATATTATGCGATTAGAGTTTTTGTAACATGTGTAGCTTATGAGTGCGGATGACAAAAATATCCGTGTTTACGGATATTTTTAGATAAATTTTGCAGTAAATAGTTAGTGTTTGTGGATATTTATTAATCGTGAGTAAAGAATATTTTAATACCGATTTATAAACGGGTCGGGTGTAGATATCATATTATCTATACCCGAGTATATATGATATATATGTTAGTTGTAAAAAAACAAAAACAAAAATTTAATTTATATTTTATTAAGTTAAATTTAATTAAAATTAAAATTTAATTTATATTTTATTAGATTAAATTTAATTAAAATTAAAATTTGATTTATATTTAATTTAATTTATATTTTATATAATTTTATTTAGAAAAATTATAAAATATATATCGTTTTAAATATTTATGGATATCCATAGTTATCCGTAAGTTTTAAAAATTTGCGAATAATTTTTAAACAAATATTCAATGAGTAAATAAAGAGGTAACAAATATTTTTTTTTTGTGTGGGTCAAATTAATAGTGTCCTATAAACCTGGCCCATTATCATCCCTGAACATATTTGTGTCTTACTAATTATTCTTCTTCTTCCCCATTTTAGTAGTACAATTCATCAACCCATATATGTTATCCATAGAGTAAATAGATAAACACATATTTCCATATACCAAATATTATTTTATTTGGATTAAACATCAAATAGAATATGAGGTCCATTGCATTGCATGTCTCGTCCACTTTCACCCATAAAAAAAACTCTTCCTCTCATTAAACATAAACAATTTTTTTTTTTTTTATCATAGAGTGTTGATAAACAATGCTTCATTTTCTCAATTTTTATACGTTTTGTAGGTACATGTTTGTAAATCAAAATCTACCTTTTCCCCTTAAATGCAAACTGTAGAATCACTTTTTTGCAACTAGGTCCAAATTAAATTAGTTTCGAGGTAGAACGAACATGATGTTGACGTCACCCCCATAAAAATATCTGGCGCGTGACTTTACTTCAGTACGAATCAAATAGATGAATGAATCTTGCGTCTTTCACGACCATGACAATTTTCTTAAATTTTTTTAGAAAAAAATTGTTTTATTTATTGTGTTCCTAAGTCGAAACAAAACCTAGGAATAACGAAATTCCAGAGAGTAAGTTAACCATGCTCACAACTACGATGCATTGTAAATGTCTCAAGTTCTTCTGTCATGCAATTAACCAAAATGATTGAAGTGTGTGCTCTGTGGCCCCTACTTTTCTACAATTATCATCTTTTTAATATTTTCTATATTCTTTGTCTTTTCTTGATGAGATTTTCAGAAAAAAATATTTTCACAAATCGTTTTCTATACACCATATTTTTTTTCTTCAATTCTAAACGAATCGCAGCGCAACGATATTTTAAAAACATGACTATGTATACGAATACGAATACAAATACAAATACAAATCGTATATTTGTTTAGAAAAAACAGAAAGTATCTTGAAAGGCTTTGTTTTATTTTTTTGCCCTTCATAGAAATAAGACAAGTACTAAGAACAAAATGAGATAAATAAAGGTGAACGAGGGTCACTTTAGGATATTCTACCCCACAAAAATAAAGATTTGGTCCATGCCATACGACGTATATACATAACTATTTATGATGTACTTTACGTTCTTCTCCCGAAAGCCGAAAGCCAAAAGCCAAAGGCAAAATATCTTCTAATCAGTGAACCATTTTTTTCTAACCAATAATTATTATTACTTAATTAGCCTTGCCAACCCATTACCACCACTTTTTCTTTATCCCTTCCCTAACCTTATGTCACACACTACCCTATTAACCTAACGCTATTATTAACTAATAATATTTAAAACACATTTTAAACGAACCCGTTCCTATCCAATTCCCTTGTCGTTTCATTGCCACTTGAACTTCTCTTCATAATTACAAGACAAATATTATTCTCATTATATTTTAGTTGACTAAAATATCCCTAACTCTATCTTCTCTCAAATCATATTATGTGCGCACAAGGATTTCCAAATTAAACTGCTAATCATACTTTTAAGACCTGTATTAATATCAAAACTTCATTCCCTATGGTAGAATACTAAATTAACTTTTAATTTCTTTCATGCTTTTTATTGTTGTTTAATTTTAATTAAGATTAATTTCTGTCAAATTTTAATTTACTTTTTTTCTTTTCGATTGAATTGAATTTAAGTTAACTTAATAACTAAAAGTTAATCACTTGTAATTTTCCTTAATTAAATTTGAGTGTAGAGTTAAGAATTAATGATAAACGGCGAGGGTAGTTTCGTAAATAAGTGTGGCTAAGAGGTCAAATATGGTGATGACAAGTCCCACCTCGCAAGTTACAACGGAATCGCACTGAACTGAACCACACCGCACCACCTTTGCTTCTGCTTCACACCACAGACGAACCGCCACAGACACAGACCACACAACACAGTTTCTCTCTTTCTGTGTCATATCTGACGAAACGGTTTTCATCAGAGAGAGGGGGCACCGGGAAAAGTGCCGCCACCTGCGATGCCGAATCCCGAGGCTAACCGCAGCCAAAACTCCCGCTCCCGGGCCCGTCCGTCTACGTCAGCGGCGCCGCGGCAGCCGGTCAGGGCCCGGGCCTCGCTGCGCCAGCTGCTGCGCGTGGCGTCAGTGGCGAGCGGTATTCAGTTCGGTTGGGCCTTGCAGCTCTCCCTCCTCACTCCCTACGTCCAGCAGCTTGGCATCCCTCACCAATGGGCCAGCATCATCTGGCTCTGCGGCCCGGTCTCCGGCCTCTTCGTCCAGCCTCTCGTCGGCCACATGAGCGACCGCTGCACCAGCCGCTTCGGCCGCCGCCGCCCCTTCATCTTCGTCGGCGCTGTCGCCATCGTGATCGCCGTCGTCATCATCGCCTACGCCGCTGACATCGGCTGGATCCTTGGCGACACCGCCACCTACCGACCGGCTGCCATAACTGTCTTCATAATCGGCTTTTGGATCCTCGACGTCGCCAACAACGTCACGCAAGGTCCCTGTCGAGCCTTGCTCAGTGATCTCACCAGTATGCTTTGACTCCTCTCCTTCTATCTTAGATATTGAATTCAAAATTCACAATTCCTAATTCGAGTTAACACTGTCCTCGGCTAATTGATTTTTTCGTTAGTTGATTTTTCGAATGCAACTGAGGTGTTCAATTCGACGAAGATCGAGCTACCTAGTTGACTTCCCTGTCTCTTCATGGATCTTACTCTGTTTCGTAGATTGCGTGATTTCGCTTATGTTTATTACATTTGACTTGGCTCATTTACTGAACTTTGACTGTTATGATCAGCGTGCGTTGTTACCGTTGACCAGATTTGACCAAATCTTCTACTGTGAAATTTGTAATTAATGTTAAATTTGGCGTTTGGTTTGGAAAGTTGTTTAGATTTGAGCTATTGTATTGATTGCCAACTTTTTTTTTTTGTTATGGAGAAAGCAGAATGCAAAAATGTAAAGTGAAAAACGCGAAGATTCAATTATGTCTTTTGTTAAGGGTTATTTTGTTGGGATAGGGCTGGTAGTGGCTCCTAGTTCATAGTTTGGGTCAAAATGGCGACTAAGAAACTCTGGGGAAACAAAATTTAAGTCTTCACGGTCATTGTACACTTTCTCTGCATTCTAGTTGTGTTGGTGGGGTCAAGGGTGTTATCTTTTTCATTACATGCTTCTTCTGTTGCTAGATTTGTTTAGTACTTCTTGTCTTGCTTTAAACTCATGGGTTTGCTAGATTTTTACTTGTACTTTAGTTACATCCTTGCCTGTTGAATTGTAACTGTTTTTCTTTGATTGATGAAGAAACACATGTCTGTTGAAAACGAAACATAGTCTCTGAATAATCTTACGTGTACAAATCAAAATATGGAAAAACAACATCATGTATAGAAGAAAAAAAAGGTATACATAAGATTACATAGAGGTTAGTGCTTACTAACAAGTATTTGATAATTGAAACCATGGTTTGTTTATTAATGCGGCTACAGCTAGTATCTGTTTCTGATATCCGTTTTTTTATTCAATGTTGATTAACTCTTGAACTTGATGTGTTTTTAAGGATGTGACTATGGTTTATGTTTGGATTGAGCCTTTTTTTATATAGTTAAGGACATCTATTTGTCAGAATTTATTTTCTTAGGTCATGTCTTTCGTCTGAGTTGATATTTCTATAACTTTTGAATTAGCAACCTTTTCTCGCATATTCACAGCAGTGAAAAATTTGAAACTTCTACCTAAGGGAAGAACCAAGTTTTATGGTTTTTGCTGGCTGAATGTCAGGTTCTCTCCGGTGACTGTTAGCTGGTTTAGTGGGCACCCCCTTGGATTACAATCCTTGTGTTACTTCGTTTGACGATCTTGTGTTTAGAAAAAACTAGATAAACTGTGAATTTAGATTTTTCATAAAAGAAAGGTTTTGATTCTATGGGGAGGTGTAGCCTAGAAGTTAAAGTAAGTAATATTTTGGCTTGTTTTCTCTTCATCCCTCATCCTCATGACTAGTTACCCTTGGTTTGTCTAGAATTTGCTGTGAGCCTAATAATCCTAATGGTGAGCTCATGAGGTGAGGACCCTCCAAACTTTTATAAGCTTTAGTCTGTCCATGTCTGTTGCTTTGAGGATCCTCATGCATAGGATTTGTGACATCTGGAGATTGGACTGACCAGGTAGAGTTTTAGATAGTTGAGGGTAACACAAATTTTAGATTCACATAGGCTTTTTATTGCCTCTAGAACTTGAATTGTGGTGATCTAACATTAGATTTAAAATAGGCTCTAATGCAACATTGAATATTTGAGTTGAGCCTGAGTGAACCCCAAAAGTGAGTTTGTAAGGTGAGGATTGTCTAAGTTTTATAAGCTTAATCTATTGCATTGAACTCGAGCGTAGACTTTGTAAGACTATTTATTTATTTTTATTTTTTTTCGCATTTGGGAAAGCTGCAGACCTATTTAAATTTTTAAATAGTTAAGAGTGACTAATATTTGATTTGCGATGGGCTCTGCTATCATTTTGAATTTGGTATGAGCCTGGCTCAACTTCTCAAAATGCTTGCTCATGAGATAACGATAGCTCAAGCCTTTATATGTTCTACTTTGGCCATATCTGTAATTGATGTGGGATCTCTACCTTCTCATTATGGGATATCTTCTGGATGTTATAATTGCATAAAAGGCTGAGATAATGAAACTTCTATTTCAAAAAGCTTAATAAATGTCGTCACATTTAGAGGTGTCTAAGAAATTTGAATGAGAAGAAAAATGTTCTTCACTCCTGTTAACAAGTACATGTTATACAGAATGTAAACTGTTGTGACAGAACAGAGTAAGCTGCTACCAACTAATCCAACTAGCAGAATCTATACTCTAACTATTCATAACTGCTATTGTACTAACTGCTGTGTATAGCAACTTATTTGAAAATAAATTTCCTGTATTGACCGAAACTGTAGGTCCACTTCCTATACAATCTTCTGCCATATTATTGAATTCAGTTCTCAATTAAATTAAATGGATATAGTAATTATCTATTGATTTTATAACATATAAGTTAAATTGTCTGAATAAATTTCACGAGACATTATGCATCTTTATATACCTCAGTAACTATATCTGATACTTGGACGTATAAATGCTCATTTCAGAGAGAGAGAGAATCATGTTTGTTTTGTGCGAATTCTCTCCCTCCCCTCATGAACAAATAAAAAACCACGTTTTCATTGCGTCTGTCATCATTTATACGAAAATGATCAGCAAGACATTAATGTTCATCTTCTTTGGAATGTTAGGCAAGGATTCTCGAAGGACACGTGTTGCAAATGCTTACTACTCACTGTTTATGGCCATTGGTAATATTCTTGGCTATGCAACTGGATCATACAGTGGTTGGTACAAGATTTTCCCTTTTACACTTTCCCCTGCTTGCACAATTAGTTGTGCAAATCTCAAGTCTGCTTTCTTTCTTGACATTGCTTTCATTGCGGTCACAACATATATCAGCATCATGGCAGCTCATGAAGTGCCTCTAAATTCTAATGTGGTGGCCCACGCTGAAGCAGTGGCCGAGGAGTCAGGTAGTGCCGAAGAAGCTTTCATGTGGGAATTATTTGGGACATTCAAATATTTTTCGACCCCTGTGTGGATAATTTTGTCTGTTACTGCTCTCACATGGACTGGGTGGTTTCCATTTACTCTATTTGATACGGATTGGATGGGTCGAGAGATTTATGGTGGTGATCCAAATCAAGGCCTTATTTATGATACTGGAGTTAGAATGGGAGCACTTGGTTTGTTGCTTAATTCAGTTGTTCTTGCATTGACATCATTGCTCATGGAAAGGTTATGCAGGAAGAGGGGGGCTGGTTTTGTGTGGGGAATCTCAAATATCGTGATGACATTTTGCTTTCTTGCAATGCTTGTATTAACCTATGTGGCAAGTAGCATGGGCTATGCAGGCAAAGATCTACCTCCACCTGGCATTGTGATAGCCGCATTGATTATCTTTACCATTCTTGGATTTCCCCTGGCAGTAAGTTGCCCTATTCTACTGCACAAAGCATTTTGTTCCTTTCCTATCAACATTGAATATGTGGCTAATACATATGAATTATATTATTTGGCTTGTTTTTGCTGTGCAATGTCCTTTGTCTCACACTGTCCTATCTTGTACAATCTCTTATTTTTTTGGGGGGGAACCCTTGTCATACATTTTATTTTAGTATAACTTGTTCTTAGAAATTGAAATTTCTAAACGGTACTAAATATTGTTTGACTATTTATTTATTGCAGATCACTTACAGTGTTCCGTATGCCTTAATTTCCACACATATCGAGTCTTTGGGACTTGGGCAAGGTTGACTTCTTTTCATTACAGTGTTTATTATTTCTTTAGTACGTGTGTGTAGAACTATTTATATGGATTGCTGGTATTTGCAGGGTTATCAATGGGTGTCCTAAATCTGGCAATAGTGGTCCCACAGGTATTTCTTCTTTGAATAGATATATGATTGAAGTCAAACTGCCTTTATTTTGAAGTATGTACTTGTTTGAGATATCACATTGTCTAGAGGTAAGATAAAAATATAATATATAAATGGAGAATAATCTCATCATATAAGTCAGTCTTGTTAGAATAAGTTAAGTCCAATTCCAAATTCTAATAATACAAACCTAGTATAAAATATATTCTTAGTAGATTTTCATTTGAACCAGGTGTACTTATTTAATTCAATATGTAATCTTGAATACTGAATTGAATGTAAATAGTGGTCCTGATTCACACAAGCTTCTCAAGTTCTGTACAAAAACACATTTGCCTACCACTTCTGTGGGGGAGAATATCCTAAAGTGAGAATTTGATTTTGAATATAATTGCAGTAATTTTTGTTGTCAGCCAGCACATGGAATCTCTTGGAATATATTTGTAGTATTGTTGCGACAGCTATATAGCTTCCAATAAGAGTTTCTTTGTAAGAGCCTTGGAAAGTCCCGTTAGTAAAAGGAAATTAAGGTGTCAGATTGTTATTTCCTGTGTTGGAGGAGGAAGCTCCATGTTAAGGGGATATTTTCTTCTTTGTGCTTAAACCTTGCCCAAAAACTAGATTTTTATCCTTTTTTAGATTTTTGTGTGTTCATTTTCTGAGCCCAACAATTAGCCTATGTTCAATTGTGTAGTTTTTACTGTTCCTGCAGATTAGAAAGGTCGGATTTAAAAAGTTTTTGTGTTCCCATTCAATTTTTAATTTTTAAAATAAAAAAATACTCGTGTCTGCTTTGTAGGTATTAGAAATTCGTATTTCTTAATATCCCAACACGAGTATTTATTTTAAAAATGTATTTAATTTTTTATAAATTTTTTAAATTCGTATTATTTAATTTTAATTTTTTTATCACATTAAATTACAAAATCATTCTATTTTTTCCATCAAGGGTATTTTGGTAAACTTCAAATTTTATTTATTTTCACAATTGTTTTAATCTATTACATCAATCAAATACTCACTAACTTTTACAAAATTCATCTCTAAATTCACTCACATTATTCTCTAAATCTATTAAAAAAACACATTTCTATCTCCTTAAATTCACACAAATCCATCTTCAGAGTCTCTTCCAAATTCATCTTCACAAAGAAACACAGCCTTAGTTTTTATCCAGCTTCAAGGTATTAGACAGTCACGAGTCAAATTATCTGCAGTTTCATTCACTCTATAAAACAACGGGTCTTAAGTCCCTAGAACAGCTATTGTTGGAATAAGAGTAAATTTAACCAGCATGACATTTTTTTGTTCTACTACATTGTTATAATGAACATAAAGTGCATTTCTGTTTCCTCCTGAATATAATATTTCAAGAAATTGGCAGATCTCAATATGGTATACATAAATTGGGAAGTCACTTGCATATCATAAGACATTTCCTGCTGCCTCTTTTTCCACAAACATAAGTGGTTTAGATAGGCAAGGATAGTAGGTAGGGAGCCCTTTGGGAAATAGAAAATGAATCCATTGAACTTGCACTAAGCAATTAGTCTTACATATCTTACTTACCGTCAGTGGAGTGAACCATTGGTCCTATGATCCATGAAGAAACTGTCGGATATTTTAACCAACGTGTTTGAATTTGAAAGAAACCACTTGCATTAAGACTGCACATATTAACTGTTGTGTTTGAAATCATAGAAATACGAAATTGATTTGATAGGATGTCCTTTACACTGAAGGTAACTAGATTTGGCTTCCAATTCACTAATTTGGAACTTGCACAAAAAAAAAAAAATAGAGGCCATTTCAGCCCCTAAAATTGTAGAAGACTGTTAACCTAGTCTCAGAAATTATTAAAATTCCAAAATAGTTCAGGCATTTGAAGACTATTCAAGTTAGTTCAATCACCCCCCTAAGTTAACAAACAATGTCAGAGATGCTGATATGGCTCCCCTATGTCCATCCATATGTGGCAAACCAGTCGCAAGGATTATTTTCTGTAACATTCACCTTCTGCCTCTTTCTTCTATTAAAAAAAATCATTTGAAATCACCCAAGAATATGAAGAACCAGAACTTTAAGAGGGAGTGCATCATTTACCCTTACACTGATTTCTTTTGTGTCACCGTGCATTTTAACACTGAAGCAAAGCGTTTGCTCACATGGGCAACTACTGAAAATACTTGTTATAGCAGGTTACTATTTACTTTTGGCGTTTTGTTCCTTAAATAGTAAAATTGTTGATTAGCGCGTGCTATCTCCTATTTAGAAAATAGTGTGGGCCTCTATTTTGGCAATAGATACACTTGTCCCATTTCAATACTCGTGTCCCCAAAGACCTTATGTATCTAGAATATGAAGAATCAGAGCTTTTAGAGGAGCAACACAGAAGAAACGATGATGACTAATGATCATATGCACAGTCAAGAGAGCTTTGTACCTAGCACAAGTTGGTTTTTGATACGGGTTGTAAACCATAGCAAAAAATCAAAATTGTTGTTTTCCCAACCATTGACCCATGAGTTTGCAAATGCACTCCAACTTCCTTTCATGCCTTTCTTTTGTTGTCTAAGCTGTACAAATGGTCCTACATTCATCTCCAATGTGTTGTTCCTTTTGAGGCTTTTATTTCTATAGTTCTTGGGACGGTTCTGAACTGGAGGAAGAAGCCGAAAGCCAAAATTGTTAGAATGGTCCCTGTGAATGGACTGCCACATGGGAGCTAGCATGGCAATTATAGTCCGTTTACTTGTGCTTTTATTTCCAATTTTGATTTCTGTTTTCAATTTTTAAACGGTTGTTCAGGAAACATACACAACAAAGAAAAGTTGTTTTCAACGTTTTCTACACAAGTCTTTGATAATATGAAAAAAATTGACATCAAGGTGTTACTTTTGTAATTAAAAAGTATAGAGAAATGAGAATAAGAAATAAAAACAGTAAAACTGATCCATAATGTGCCGCATTGGCATGTCTGACATTTAGTTTACTGGGGAAAACAGTTGTATTAACTTGAGTGATGATATTCATTTTTTGATACTGTATGAACCATGTTCATAGTAAAAAAGAAATTCCATTTTGGAACTATCATGAGATCTTAATCATTTTTTGGATTAAGTTGACTCTGCACCATAATTTCAAGGACTAAGTTGGCAGCAACCTACTGTTTTAGGGACTAAAATGCTGATGTCTTATGACTAGGTTGCTACTTGTGGGTCAATGTTGGCATAGGTAGGCCACTTAACACGCCACATTAGCACGTTTGTTGCCATTGTTGAGTGGGGGTAACAGATGGAATAAAGTTGACAATCTTCTATTTTAGAGTATTTAGACATTTTAATAATTTCAAAGACTAAATTGACACATTTCTACAGGACTAAAATTATGATTCCCTCAAGAAATAGAATTTGAATTAATTTGCAAATCATTCTCTTGTTTGTAGGAGCACCTCTAAGATAAATTGAATTTATTTTGTTTTAACAAATTTGTTTACTACCCTTATTTAGAATATAGGTAAAATAAAATCACAAATGTAATGTGGGCAATTTTTCATTTCTAATAAATTAAAGCTAAAGTCAAATTTAATCCAACCAAGCATACTAGTATGTAGTTCTTAGCAAATCATGTTTTGTGTTCTCTAATTGGAAACTTTATAAAAGAACAATAGTTATGAAGTGTTTTTGGTGCCAGATTACATAATAATCTTTTGATTTTAATAGATAATAGTGTCCCTGGGAAGTGGACCATGGGATCAGCTATTTGGTGGAGGAAACTCCCCAGCCTTTGCTGTGGGAGCTGTTTCAACCATTATCAGTGGACTCATGGCTATATTGGCTATTCCTCGATCTGGTGCTCAAAAGGCTCGAAGTCATGCGTGAGGTATCATGTTCATGTTAAAGCATTTATTTCTTTCGAAGGAGGATGGTGAAAATGAACAGGTAGCAAGAATTTGTATATAGTTATTTTTTATTGTATCTTTTTTCCTGAGCAAAGATTTTACTCCCAATTGTCTTCTAATAAAATAAATGTACTTTTGTTGTATTGTACTTTAATATTATTGGTCATTATTTGAAGCCAAATGACCTGTTTTCTGAGTGTTATTATTTTCTGAAGCAAAGAAAGCTTTGGGAACAAATTTTGTGTGTGATCCTGATGAGCCAGTTGTCTGTTTAAAACAGTGAGGTTGGTTGGCTATGTAAATCATGAGACATGACAAGCTGTAGAAAAGGGTGAATACTCTTGATGTCAAAGGAACGATGTAAAACACAAAATTTATATATCATTACCTTTCCCATCATCTTGGAATCTCATGTAAATATGATATCATATAAGCTGTCACCAAATTCTGGTTGACACATTGTGCAATCAGTGGAGACCTTCCTCATTGTAAATTAGTTATTCCCGTGCTAGATGTTCCTTTCGTGGCTAATTGCAAAGTAGTTACGGCATCTTCCATGGGTTCTAAAGTTCATCTCGGGCAACATTCTTTCCCACCAACACGAGTTGCTGCTGATTTGGAATTATTCGAGATGAAAAATTCTTTTATTTTTAGGCAATTCTGGTTGTGTATTAGTGCTTCTATATTGAAGTGTTGGAATCTTCTACATTTGTGTGACTTGTTTGTATTAGTGGGATGAACGTGTTTAGTGGCCAACACTGAGTATGTGAATTTTTCTGATGGAAAACCTTGATGGAGACATCCCTATAATGCTCTCCTTATTTTGGTATAAGTATTTTTCTTTCAAAAAGAATAAAATTCTTCAACAACTGGTCTCATTTATCGTGTTCGTTTAATGCTCTTATATTTGGTTTGTAGGTCTTGCTTGTGTGGTGCCTTAAAGACATGCTTTAAGGAGTACGTGTCCTTCTCTTAATTTATCATAATCACTAAAAGAATAAAGTACTTATTTTAATTAAATTTAATGTTTTTACTTTTCATTCACGATTTTTCTATCAATGGGTAATGGTTAATGAATTAAATTGAAATATTTTAATTAAATATTGAACGGAATATTTAATGTTATTATTAGATTATTTTTTATGAAAAAAATTATATTTGTTGATTTTCTTACTCTCTCCTTGAAGGCTGCCAAATTTTTTTCTAGATATTTTCTTTTCAATTCATAATGAATGCTTAGGGACAAATTCCTCCAATCGTTTTGCTGCTTTTGTATGATGGAATAGATTCGTGTTTGATATACTTCACCCTGATTTGCTTTCAATCATCTTTCGCATAATATCTTTTTCTCACACACACCACACATTTTGATTGGCCATCAAATCTCTTCAATGGATTGATGAACCATGAGCAAATAACTGCATAAATTGGTTTTGATAAGGTTTATTATTGTGAAAAGGGAGATTTTCACCTTTTCACAGTTTGGCCCATCAAAACTTAATGTTCATTCATCCTGATAGACAAAAAGATGCTTATGCTTATTACATCTGGTCAAGAAAATGGACAAAGTATGTCCAAGTAGTAAATGATTACTAAAGATAAACCAAAACAAAAGGATGTAATTTGATTTGTGGATGAATTTGGTGGTTGTATGGTAGAATATTTGACCCCTTGATAATACATTCATGGGAAAAAGGTTTCGCTAGATTGATACAATACAAGTGTGGAATCTGTTCCATCTTCTAGAGAAGCATAACATTGTCAAAATTAATATTTCATTTGTCTTGTCACTCTTTTTGCCTCAGCTAGCGTTGTAGTTTTCACTGTCATATCCATAAAATTTGAGCTATATTCCTCAACTCATCTACTTTTCTAATCAGCTTGAGGTATATTATTCTCATCTGCTTTACTTTCTATAAGCCATTTTTTATGTCTGTCTATTATATTACTAAAATTTATTTTGTATCTCTCTCTCTCTCTCTCTGATATATTTTAATTATGCAGATAACTGCAAGAGAATTTCCCAAAAGAAAAAAAACTGTCTAATCTATCTATTGAACTTGTACTAAGATGTGTTTTAAATTGATGAGAGAACTTTTGTTTGCCACAACCACGTGATCCTAGTATTGGGTATCTATCAATTAAACCCCTCTCAGGTGGGAAGGAGAATTAGTTGCCCAATTAAAATGCCAAATTCGAATTTGGATTCCAAATTTCCAACTCATGTTCACTCTTTGGATGACAACGTTTTTCTATCTTCCCATCTTCAGTACTGATTCTTTGGATGCTATGCCTGTGACTCCAACTAAAAACCAGCTAAAATAAGATATCACTTTATTTCAACCATAAATTTTCTTAGCAAAAGATTCCCCCAAAAGAATATTTGTGGAAACATTTACTTTACTTCAAATACAGGAATCATAATTTCAACCTATGCCATTTTACATACAAATTTAATGCTTATCAATTTGAAAGCATATATAAAAGGAAAGTTTAGCAAAGAAAAAAACAGTTTTTCCAACCATTAACTACTACTATATATTATTTCCAAGTTCCTCCTGCTAAAGATTTTGCAAATAACAATAGGTTGTTGGAGTGTAATGGGATTCACATAGTCTAAAGCCGTCACACTCTTTTATGAAGCTAGCCAGTTTTTAATATGTTAATATGCACAATCTGAAGGTGTTTGCCAACACTGATAGCAACACCTTGAAGGCTGATGATACACATCAAAGATGCAATTCAATATTTTGTATTTTCATCTCTGTTTTCGTGTATGTATCAAGACTAGACTAGATGGATATAGGATATGGATGTTTTGACCTCAAATGTATGGGTTTTAATCATGTTTATAGAAATCTAAAGTAGGAAACAATGTAGATATCTTTTTGTATAAGGGTTGGGGCATCCCATGTCCTCCGATACTTTGCCAATTAAAAATAATTGCAAAGGAGGGAAAGGTAATGCAGTTTGGGAGAATGCCTAATTGTTTGTTCATCTAACTCATATTTAAGTAATGGTGGAAGCATGTGAAACTAACACCAACTTGGTGCATGTGCATAGTACTTGACCTGTGAGAGATGAAGCATTAATTATGGTGAGGTTGACCTAAGGAAGCACCTAATTAGGCTACATAATAGAAGCAGAAATATTAAGAATGTGCATGTTGGAGATAATTGATTTTTAGTTATTCAAAACAAGATGAATAATCTGCTTGGTGGTGAGTGTCACGTCCCCTACCAGCAATGCCAAACCCTTTTACTATGTATTGCGTTGCCTAGAATCTAAATGGGGACACTGCTATCTGTTGTGAAAAACAGGTCCACACTATTTCCCAAATAGGGGCTAGCATGTGCTAATCAGCAATGTTACCATTTCTCAGAAACTAAGCACCAAATGTAGAGTAACCTACTATCACTAGCTAGTACTTCAGTACTTGCTCGTCATGACACCCTACAAGAAGAAGTTGAACCTCCTTGTGTTCTTTCTATGCTAATCATTCACTTTTGTTGTCTTTTAAGTTTACCAAGCAAGATAACTATTAAGTAGCCACTTTCTCCAAAAATGTCTAATTTGCTTGTACAAATTCTGTAGTATTACAGATAACTATTTCCTACCAACATGGTTGGTAAAAAATCTTACCTTTTAAACATGATATCAAAAGCTTTATAATGGAAAAAAAATGTCTTGAAAGAGATTAATTCATTCAATGGATTAAAATTCTTGACTTCTAACTTTATGACAGGTTGGTCTAACTCAAAAACTATGCCAGATATTACTTCCTCAGAAAGATTTTCTTTTTCATACTCAAATATATACCACAAAAACTAAATATTTGTTGTGATATTTCTCTGTCAACCTAAGTAATCATTCTAAACAAAATTGATTCAATCATGTACATTTTTGATGTATTGTGTTTACCAACCATGTTTAAACCTTTTTATTGTCTAAATAGAAATTAATTATGAAATTGTTTATTAGGAAAGACGGGTGATATTGACCACCTTTGAAGTATGAGTTGTCTATACAAGACATCTGACATCACTTTCAACATAAAACCTTAACCATAAGTACCCTTTTACTTGTAGTACCTTTCATCCTAACAGGACACATTTGGCTGATCCTCTCAAGAAGATTTTCGATGTACATCGGTTTTGATATTGCTAATGGATATTTTGAGAGAGGATCACAAAAAAGACACAACAATAATAAGACATGAGTTCAATCCACACATAAGAGAATTACATCACCTTCAACCCAAATCCTTAAGATAATAGATTTATAGGTCTTCTTCCTTATTTGTTCATCTTTCTCATTTTTACTCAATGTGATATTTAGACTCACTTGTATTCGCTGTATTCCCAGCTAGAGGATTTAATGTTTGTGAGTCTTTTTTTTCTTAAATACTATTCAACTTTTTCATTTCTACTACTCAATGTGGTACTTCAAACTCAATCTTGGATTTCTAAGTGCTTAAGTTACTAATTGAAAGAAATAATACTCTGTTGAACTATATCCAATTAGGTTGATCACTGAGGACAATGGTAATGCTATCCTATACACATGACTTGTGACCTTTGTGATTCAGATTAAATGGATGTTGTGATTGGAGCACTCAAATTCTCTCTCTAATGTTTCCAATTTCCCATCTGTCTCTCCTCCGTATGGCCACTAGTGGCCCAATCCATTCCATATTTTCACTTACTGCTATAAACATACATATATAATCATACAGATGAAGAAAACCTTTACAAAATGGAAACTAGGAAGAAGGGTGCACTATAAAACCCTCTAAGCCACAAAAGCAATTAGCAACTTGTCATTGGTACTACTGTCTTCTAAAAGACCATCTGTTAATAGCAATCTTAATTCAGACATTTCATTTCTCCTCTATTGGTTAACACAAACTACTCACATTACCGATGTTACCTAACTTGGTATCTGCATATGTCACTATAGTGCACTCATTCATTGCCCTCAATCAATTTGCCTGCTTGTGATTGAACATTCAAAGGGCAATAATATGAAGAGCAATAATATGAAGGGAAATAGAGGGAGAAGAGTAGAAAGTGTGGGGCCAAAACTTAGATATGTAGTGAAAAGTTGCTATCTTTAGAATTTGGGAAAGTAGTGATCAATGGAATGGAATGTTTTGGTGTTTTGGGGTTTCAGATATGGTTCTATTTCTATCCACACTAGACAGCAGGAGTTGTGTTAGGAATGGGGTTTTATGACATTGGTTGGGAAAGAATGGAACATGCAACACTTGGATGCCTCAAAGAACATGCAAAAGCAAAACATTTTGCCTTCCAAATCAGAAGCTATTGTTCAAAACAAAACAAACCATGTTGCATTTGCAGTATACATGAGAAATTTTAATATAGGACAAGAACAATGCTAATTATATCATTGCTCTTTGACACTATTTTTAGAGTTATTTATTTTTTCTTATAAATTTCATGTGGGTCCCTACGTAACTTCTAGTCATTTTCATGCATGTACGTGTCAGTGATAATCAATTTGTTTTAGGCTAATAATAGGTACATTAGTTGTGATGATAAAGTGTTCTATTTAAGGTTGTGAATGCAATAACCAGTTTAAGGCTCTTTTTATCCATTCATTGAAATATTAGTACATTCACTAATATATTGAAGCAAACAAGCATGATAAGTAATTAGATGAATATACATATACATAGTAGAAAATAAATATAAGATTAAATGAATATTTTGGTATTTAAATGCTTTTAATTAATTTATTTTAAATTGAAAGGGTTGAAGAATGTTAATAAAAAACAAAATTCAACGTTTCCATAAAGATATTAAATTAAATCAAATTGATTTTTGCATTGTTGAATGAAACTTTCGAAAATTAAAATTGTTTATATTTTTTCTTAAATTAATGATGTTACAACAAAGATTAAGTGGGTTAGCACTATGTTTTTGGTAAAGATGAAATCTTAAAATTACTTGATGATAAACTTTAATAAATAATTTCACAACTTAAAAACGATAGAAATGTTTCTGATTAAGATGTTATCTAAGGCTATAAAGGCATACAATAAAATTTGTTTACATATGATTGAAAAAAGGCATACAAATAAGTGTCGAGAGAGGTTTTGCAGAAAACCCTACATTTAATATATATAAAAAAAAGAGCCTTTTGCTTTCATTCATAATTGGGCAATGATATGTGTGAGAAGTTGACAACAATAAATCTAGTCCTCAGGTTTTCTTATGACTATAAATCTACACTAATAGTATAGTAAGGGGAGTGAAAGTTTGGAGCAAAATTAAAGGAAAAGAGGTAAGTTCTCATTTTTAATAAATATTTTTCGAAGTTTTATTTTTACCACAATTAGTATTAAGGTTTAATACTTTTTTATTTATAGTATTTGTAATAATTGTTTAATTATATGAATATTTTTCTTTTTGTAGAAATATAAATGTATCACTTTATCAAGTTATCACTCACTAACAATATTAATAAATAGTAGGATCAAATTAAATAAAAAATAATAATAATTAAATATTAGGTTCAAAAGAGATATTAAACCTTAATATTAATTGAATTTGTTTATAACACATCCAATACTATGCATGCCTTTTATGAATATCATAGTTTTACTTATTGAAGTTGAGAGCAAATAAATGACAAGTTTTGAAGACAAACATATAACTTATAACTTTTATATAAGTAGAAATGAGAGAATTTATAAAATGTAAGTTTAGTTCACATTCAAAATGCTTAGAAGAAAATTTTGAAGACCATGGCTTATTATCACATGCTAAGCATGGACTAGATATCTTGATAGCACTATTATAAAAAAAAAAGGAAGAAAAAGGAGAAAGATATTAACCACAAGATTGGTATAGAATGGATGTGTATAGAATCTTATATGTGACAAAATAGTACTAAAATTATTTAAAAAATATTTTACAACACAATCATATTGAGATGTTGTATAAAAGTATGCATAATTTGGACGGTAAAAAGGCAACGACAAATAACCTCAATTTAAAAACTATGAGTGTTGTGTTATTTTAAACAAGATGATTAAAAACAATGCATAAAAATGTTGGAAACCTATTGAAAAAAACCATAAGTGGCAGAATCTTATTTTAATTGGTTTAGATGTGTAGGAAAACTAAAAGATAAGATGAAATAAACAACTTCAAGTGAAGTCCTCAAATAAATAAATAAAAATAAAATAGAAGCCAAGAACACAAATAATTATAATATAGATATTGCAAAATTTTTATACAATTATTCAATTATATATATAAATTAAGTTTGTTATTTTTATAATAACTACGTTAAATTTATAACTATGATATTTAACTAGTTTACAACATAAATTTTTTAAACTCATAATAGAGTAATAATATGTAATAGACTCACAGATAAAATAGTATATTTAATTAATTAACTTATCATCTCGTTTGAAAAGCATGGATATGATAACAAATAAGTTAGCAACTACTAAAAAATTAAGCCTTTTCTTTAATCAAGAGATGAAATACTATTAAAAAAATTAGTTGGACTTAATAAAGAATGAAATATTTCTACCATAATGGTTTAATTTCACATGCAAGAATTGACTTCTCATAAACACCCCCCCCACTTTACCAAATTTCAGTATAAAAATCTTTATTTTCCTTCACGAGAACCCCAAACATGGTGTTTTTTTTTTTTTTTCCTTTTTAATTGAAAAGGTTATCCATTTCCAATAACATTACTTAAAACCACTATTGAGTGCATCATTATCGAACCATAGTTGTCGTTTTTAGACGGCTGAAAAAAAAATCATCAAAGCGAATAAAGGCATTTTGTTCTCTTTTTTGTTTTCTCTTCATTTTCACCGTCCTAAAGATGATAGCTTTGAACTTATTTTCTCTCCACACTCAATGCTATAATAAAATAATTTTTGGTTTAAAAACTGAGCTTGAGTTTAGTTGATTGTAGATTAAAGAGTAATTTTTGACTGAGATCTCTCACCTTTTTGTCCTCATATTTATATTTTATATTAAAATTTTGAAAAATTATACTATGATTTTCATTTTTTAATATTTATCTTTTATTTTCTAACGTAGTTTAGTGTGGATCATTAATTTTTTTCAGATAAAAAATAGAAATACATTTATCAATGACTCACACTAGATCACTTCAAAAAATAAAGAATAAAAAAGCGAGATTCATTTGTCCTAAAATTTTAGTGATTTGATTAAATTTGAAATAACAGTATTTTTTACTAAGATATCTCATTTTTTTGCCATCATATTTATATTTTATATTAAAATTTTACTATGACTCTTATTTTTTAGTTTCATCATTTTCTCTCTGATGTGATTAATTGTAGATCATTGATTCTTTTAAAGAAAAAAATAATAGTATATTAATCAATGATTCATATTAAACCATCAGAAAATAAAAAGATGATAGTCGTTGTATATTTTTTCTAAAATTTGAGTGATTTGATTGAATTTGGAAAGTTGCCATCTTTCATGCATAAAAGGGCCTCCCCTTGGTTCATTCTCCCCACATACAAACCTTGCTACTCTGAATCAAACAAACCGCACGCTCACTCTTGTAAGGCAGAAGAAGAAGCAAGAGTGGTAACAGGGGAACACACATAGCACATATTTTCCTACCTTTCTTACACAAACACACTCTTCTTTTGTATCCACATAACACTTTATACCATAGTCATGTGTAATCCCAACCCAACTTCACCATCTTCATTTCTCACTCCCTCAAAATCTCACCCCAAACTTCTTCATCCTTCTCCTCATCATCATCCCCCTCAACATGATTTGCACAGATGGCCTACCCTTAATGAGGTAATCAAACATAATCCACTTCAAACAACAAAAATGACACATGTTGTTTGTGTTTTTGTCTTTATGTGAAACTAAATTACTGACGTTAGAAACAAGTAACTATTGAGCTTATGTTTCTGTGTTTCTGCATTGATTCAGGCCATAGCAGAAATGAAGGCAATAGGGATGATATCAGGTCCAACAGCCATAACTGGTTTAGTCTTGTATTCAAGAGCTATGATCTCTATGATTTTCCTCGGCTATCTTGGGGAGATGGAACTAGCTGGAGGGTCTCTCTCTATTGGTTTTGCCAACATCACTGGCTACTCTGTGATCTCTGGTTTAGCCATGGGGATGGAACCAATTTGTGGACAGGCTTATGGAGCAAAGCAATGGAAGCTACTTGGGTTGACACTGCAGAGAACTGTGCTTCTTCTCCTCTCAACATCAATCCCCATCTCATTCATCTGGCTCAACATGAAGAGAATCCTCTTGTGGTCTGGCCAAGACAATGAAATAGCATCAGTGGCTCAAAAATTCATCACTTTCTCAATACCTGATCTTTTCCTGCTCTCACTTCTCCACCCTCTGAGAATCTACCTCAGGACTCAGAGAATCACATTGCCACTCACATATTGTTCAACCATCTCAGTTCTTCTCCATGTGCCTCTCAATTTCCTCCTGGTGGTTCATCTCAAGATGGGAATTGCTGGGGTGGCTACAGCAATGGTGTTGACAAACCTCAATTTGATTCTCTTCCTCTCCTCTTTTGTGTACTTCTCTGGTGCATACAAGGCCTCATGGGTTCCCCCAAGTGTGGACTGCATCAAGGGGTGGTCCTCATTGCTCTCACTTGCAGTTCCAACCTGTGTCTCAGTTTGCCTTGAATGGTGGTGGTATGAGTTCATGATAATGCTATGTGGCCTTTTGGCCAATCCTAAAGCAACCATTGCTTCAATGGGAATCCTTATCCAAACAACCTCTTTGGTCTATGTTTTCCCCTCATCACTCAGCCTTGGTGTTTCCACAAGAATAGGGAATGAGCTAGGTGCTAACAACCCTGGAAAAGCAAGAGTTTCAATGATAGTGTCACTCTTTTGTGCTGTGGCATTAGGCCTTGCAGCCATGGTTTTCACCACCTTGATGAGGCACCAATGGGGCAGATTCTTCACCAGTGATCATGAGATTTTGGAACTCACATCACTGGTGCTGCCAATTGCTGGCCTCTGTGAGCTTGGAAACTGCCCTCAGACCACAGGCTGTGGAGTCCTGAGGGGCAGTGCAAGACCTGCCATTGGTGCCAACATCAATTTGGGCTCATTCTACCTGGTGGGTATGCCAGTGGCCATCCTTCTGGGCTTTGTGGGCAAAATGGGGTTTGCAGGGCTTTGGCTTGGGTTGCTTGCAGCCCAAGTCTCCTGTGCAGGTCTCATGCTCTATGTTCTTTGCAGAACAGATTGGAATGTGGAAGCAGAAAGAGCCAAGGAACTCACAAAAACAACATCAACAACTACTACCACTTCTTCTTCTGCTGCTGATTCTAACTCTAAGTTACCTACTCTCACCCCTAACATCAACAACAATGCTCATGCTTGTTGTTCTCTTGAAGAAATAGTTATTACTGCTGCTGCTGATGAACTTACCAATATTTCTTCACTTGAAACAGATCCTCTGATCATTCCCACCACCAGACACACTCAAGTTTAGTTAACCAGAGTTTATTGTTTTTCTTTTTTGGCCCCCATTTTTTTTACCTTCATTTATTGGATTGTACTGTAGGATAAAATTGCCCCTCCTTTTTTGTCTTGTTTCTTCAGGTTGTATTATTAATACCCCATCTTTTTTTTCTTCTTTTGTTTCTTCAGGTTGTATTAGTAATAATTACAATTGAGAAAAAAAAAGAATGTTTTTTTTTATTAATTACTTCCTCATAAAGACACTGATAGGTAGAGAAGGGGTTGGAGGCAGGGCAAAAGGGATTTCTACCTGACTTTGGTACTGATCCATTCCATAAAAAGCCAAACGAACTAAAAACAGAAAAATAGCCTCTGATACCATTAACACTAGGCCTAACAACTCACTGTAAGCAAAATTCTCTGAGCATCATGTTCTTATTCTTATTCTCTTATCTTTAACAATCATACACCAAATAAAACCATGCAATATTTCAGTTATGAACCAAAAATCTTGTACCTTAATCTCTTGCACTCCTGTAATGTGTGAGAAAAATGTTACATTTACTAAATGATGTTTTCTCTATCTTTTTATCTGCAGCCAGAATATTCCCGATAACAATTAGAAGTAATCTCTTAAGAGAGACATGATAACACAATGAAGAGTTAAGTTTCCCTCCTTCTAACAATGTCTTCCAAAATATCTTAAAATTAGTTTGAACAACCTCTTGAAATACCAAAAGATATGTTAACACAGTCATGAGCCATATCTTAATCAATGTGCCTAACCAACCTCATTATCTGAAACTGTTTGGTGTTTTAGTGATAAATACAGAATGACAAGCATTTAGCAGAGGCAATTCAGCACTGTTGAACAGTGGATGAAACAAAGAATGACCCCACTAACAAAGAGTGAACTTTAATAAGCAACATAAGATGTTACCAAATAACACTAATAAGTTGAAAAGGGAGCAACACACATTCCTCCTCTTATCAATGTTTTTGACATCATGGCAGAAGGCACATTGAGTAGTAGTGGATGAGGTCATGACAATGGCAAAGAAAAAGGGCAGAAAGCAATGTTCCTGTTTTCCCATGAACACACACACACACAGAGTGTAGTGTGTGTACCACAAAAACATAATAAGCAAAGGAAGAATGAGGTTGAACAGAAAAAACAGTGACAGAAAAATGCATGCACAAAGCATCTATATGCAGAGAGAGAGAGAGGGAGTAGTAAAAGAATGATGGCAATAATTGGCAATAGAGAATATGTACAGAAGAAGGGTATTGGGGGGCCCTGTTTCAAACTGTACATACAAATCCATGTATTATTGCCTCTGTCTATTTCTCAGATAACAACAAATTGGAACAGTGTCTTTGCATCACCACTTGCTCTCTCCACCTTAAGCTTCTTCTACTCTTCATCTTTTTCTCTCTTTTGCTTCAAACTATGTCACCAAACACTACTTTATTATGAATAAAAAAAGGTAGTTTATTGTGTTATTTGTGTTGTAGTTAATTCCTCTAATTGTTCATGTGCACATTTTCTCCAACAAGATGTGGTACAGGTCCCATCTTATTTGCAGTTTGGAGGGGAACACACCTAAGGTCAAGTTTTGTCTTCTTCTCCTTCTTTTCCGCTTTATGTAGTAGTGCTTTTGTAGAATTCAATCCACTTCTCTTATTACCTTATCTTCTGTTTTTCAACTTGTATAAATAATATCTGCATTAACCCTCTTCAACAAAACACTTGGATGCATTTCCTTTTTAATCGGTTCAGAATTTAATCGTGAGTTTAAGTCTCAAATTAAAAAAATTAAGGATCTTACGATAAAAATACTCATAAATTTATTGTATTAAATTTTTGAGTTGAAAATGACTTAATATCTTGAGTGATAAAGGAGAGTACAAAAAATTCGAATGTCAAAATATCATCGTTCATTTTTACTCTCCTTTATCACTCCTTTTACTTTCTCTTCTCTTTCACAAATATAAAAGTTTACTAATTTTTATGATGATTTTACTTTACATAAATATCAAACAACATCTTTTCCATGTAAATATTTAATACATTTATCATTTGAAAAAAATAAATCATCAGACATATGCATTTGATCCTTGAAACTTTTCTATTTTGTTACCTTTTTAACACAAAGATCTAGTTTTGTTGCATTAATGAAATTAGTCAAGCTTCCATTTGTTTTGTAAATTTTTATCAGTTATTTAGGTGGAATTGACTTTAAGAAAATTGGTTTTGTTAAAGTGTGTATAACTTGCAAGTCTCACCTAAAATTCTTTCTATCTCATGAAAAAAGTAAAAAATGTTGACTTCTCTAGTAGAATCAATTCTACCCACGTAGAATTGATTTTGTAAACCTCCATTTGGAAATCAACACGTATGAAATCAAATTGGTGAGACAACATGTGACTCAAAAATAATATTCTAAGTGCTGTCCAACTGGGCACTACAAATGAAAGTGCAAGTGATTACTAAAAATTTATAATAATAAAATAGTACAAATTTGTGATAACGGGTTAACCCATCACTTTATAAGCTTAACTTGGGAGAAGCAATTCTATATTAAAACAAGTTGGATTAAATTAAAACTAATATCATGTGATTAATCACACTATTTGAATTACTCTATTTTAAAAACCCTAACTTTGTGTGCATGGATACGTTTAGTTTCATAGTATTGATTTCATAGAATTTAAAACCTTATATTCGAATCCTCTTCTATGTCCTATGAATTAATTTAGTTACATTATCGCAATTTTATGATTTTGTTTCGCGTTATATGCTTCAGTTATCTCGAAATCGAAACATATAATGACGTGATAATATTTTTGTAATTTTTGCCAATTTTTCTGTCTCGGTTCACCAAATACTCAAAGCAGAATATGATTTTCTACTTCAATTACTAAATAACCGTCTGATGAAAGGCCTTGTAATCTTCGATTTCATAGACCTAAAAAAAATATATTGATATTTCAAAAATACTACTGGGAAAGTGGCATTTGACTCCATGTAGTTGATAAATCGATGACAAAAGTTATGTTTTTCCTCAGTTAAAAATTAAACCGAAACCATATAACTAATTAATGATTCAAAAAATTGCGAATGTGGAGTAACCAATTTGTAATTAAACTTAGTAACCAAATTTTGCATTACAAATGTGAACCAATAATGCTATGTTTGAGACATGTATAACTATAAGGTTGTCACCAAATAAGGACCACAACCATGTCATTCGTTGGTTGGAGGGCACAAACACAACGAAAATAAGACATTATAGGTGCTTTCATTATCAAACACTACTTCACACCTAGGATCATGTTTGAGAAAAATAATGGTCATTATTCAGTAAGGAGTACAAAACCAATGAGGTTCAAGCAAGGATTGATTTCAAATTATAAGATAATCCAACCTAATAATTTTTTTTCTCACATTTATTATTTGTGTTGATAGTCAAAGAAAACAATAATCACATTATTCACGTTTCTCTTCAGATTATATGCAGCAATGTAATGTTCATGAAAGATAGTTTTCCATTCCATCAAAGCATGAACCACTTCAAAAGTTTAATATTTTCTTTTGCAAATTTGGTTAGGAAATTCTCTAACGAAACATGTCGATACTTGACTTGATAATGAACCAAATTTTCCAAATCCTATTGTGGAAGGAAACCATAGTGTTCCTACATTTTCTTCCCTTGAATGTTGAGTTATATTATCCTTATGTTTTGTGGTTGAGAAATAAAGGACTGAAAAAATTGGAAACTCTATGA